>Ga0247611_10000835_pt1 | contig 59448 bp, 101 predicted proteins | sample 177DNAGHGhighgp2_FD_192422 | JGI IMG/M metagenome (GOLD analysis project Ga0247611, IMG submission 192422) | Sheep rumen microbial communities from Palmerston North, Manawatu-Wanganui, New Zealand - 1770 DNA GHGhigh gp2 | ecosystem: Host-associated > Mammals > Digestive system > Stomach >... | reverse complement strand
GCAGAATTAGAGAATGGAGAGAAAGTCCTTATAGATTTATCAAGTCTAAAGAAGTAAGGGATGATGACGGCTTTATTACTGATTATACTTGGTGGTATGATGAGAGAGATGGTATTCACTTCTTTATGTTTGGAGATAGAGATATTTATAGACCAAATAGAGATTATGCTGACTGGGAATGTGATTCCTATGAGGAAGCAGAAGAGTGGTTTTACAACTACGGTACGGAAGAGTATATTGATGATAGGTTTGATGAAGATTATAAGAGAGGTTTAATCAATTACTATAAAATAATTTATGGCGAAGGTAAGCCGGGAGAAAAAGAAGAGATTGTAAAGGGAGAATATCGAGATGTCGTACGCACCGCTGCAAGACGTGCCAATGGTTGGGGCTATGACATTGTCAAAATGGATGTTAATGAATCTCTTAAAGAAGACAGAGATAATAAGTTTTGGGCTATATTATGCACAGACAAAGAAACTGGCAAGCAGTATTATGATGATGTATTTGACAATAAGGAATATGCACATTATTATGCCGCATTAAATAGGAGAGATTATCCGCATTATGGCTATGGAGATTTCACTTTTAGTGTTGTACCAATGAGCGAGGATGAATACAATCGAGATGTGCTTGCTTCCCAGCGTGAATTGCGCAAATTAATTTTGCAAAGAAGTAAAGATAGGAAAAGTAGGTCTCTTAGAGATGTTGTCAACAGGGCAGTGGAGAGATTGGACAAAGACTCCTCATTGGATGACATTAAATACACGATTGTTGATGAATTAGATGACGCATTTGATAATTGGAGCGAAAAGGATTATTCAAATGTTTTTGACGACGTTATTACTGCTATTAATGGTCATAATGGGCCGTTTATTGAGCCAATCAATAAATAAGTCATTTAGAACAAACAAGTGGAGGACGAGAAAATGAATTTTAAGTTTAATAGAAAGCCCCTTAAAGAAAACACTGAAGATACCAACATAATTAAAGTGTTACCTACTCGCGAATATAAGCAAAAACTTTTAGGCGAACTTGAGAAAAGACTTGGGTATGCACCCAATGACAGCGTTTTTTCAACGATTAGAGAATGGGATAAGTACCACAAGGAATATGGTTGGACGCCTCGACAGTATGCTGAATGGGCAGAGCCAGAGGAAGAATTAAGGGGATATGTGAGAGAACTTATTTATGCTTATGAAGATATTTTGGAACATTGGAATAATATAATGGGTGAATCTCTTAAAGAAGACATCTCTGATTATGAAATTGATAAAGTCTACAAAAAGTTAAGCAAATTAAATAAGGTTGACTTTGGTGCTCTTGAAGATGAGTATTTAGAGACAAAGCCATCTGTTAAAGATGCCGTTTATAAATTTTATGGCACTATTCTTAATACTAAGAAATATTGCAAAGATTTTGTGCAGTGGGCAAAAGAAGAAAAGGGCATTGATTTAAAAGGACTTCCCTGTAAAGAGTCTTATCTTAGGGAAGACAATTATAAAAGGTTTAAGCGCAAAGAGTTTAACATTATTGGCTATTTGAAAGACTTGTTATCTATTGGGCAGTACGGCAGAATGTACAATACGTCTCTTACTCAAGATGACGATACTCATTTTAGCATAGTTATTAGGTATCCTAATTCTGGAGAAGTTGCTAAAAAGTATGAGGCGGTTGCTCCAAAATTAAAGAGCATTGGTGCTAAAAATCTTTCTAAAGAAGGCAGTAAATATACTTCAAATGGGTACATTAAATTCGTACTTCCTCTTGCCGTTCAAGAAAATATTATTGCAGAGTTAAATGACGCCGAAAACAAGAGAGAGATGGATTATGCATCGTCTATAAATGGTGTTGACCTATCAACATACGAACCCTCTGACAAAGTTCTCGGCAAGCTTAGAGAATATAGAGACAGGGGCTCTAAGATTAATGTAAATGCCATCAAAGACTTGTCGAAAGTATTGACATATTTATACGGTTCGATTATGCTTGATATGCCCACCAACGACCTCGAATATAGAGCAATGGATTTGGGAGCGAGCAAGAACATAATTAATGCTATATTCGAAAAAGCCGACAAGCAAGAGGTTGATGCGAGAAGTAGTATTGAGCAAGAGAAAAATCTCCCAGCTTCTAACTTATTCACATTTGAAGATAAGCATTGTTGGTTGCCTAAAAAGATATTCCAGTATTTTATAGATAATAATATACCCGTCCATTTCGGTAAGAGAACAAGCGGAGACCATTACGACCATAATGGAGCTCAATGGACTGAGATAGAGCATTTGACGTTGTTCCCGGGTACTGGCAAAGAAATCAATTACGATATTGCAGTACATACAAGCGAAGGTGGCGGCAACAATAGGTACACTGGCAACAATACTGCAACTAGGACTAGCATTAATGACGTTATTGCCGATATAGAAGATATGGTTGATAGAAGGAGATAATTAATTATGATTAATATACACAATCTCGCTGGAAGAATAGCCAGCCTTTATTATGACTATGATTATTATGATTTTAACGATAGCCTTGAAGTTGGAGAGACAATGGAAGATGCTATTTTTAAAATTGAAAGAGTCCTTTTTGAAAAAGGTGGAGTAGACAGCTACATTGATTTTATGGATGAAATCATAGACAATATTGAGTGGGAGAGAACAGAAGACCCATCAGACCTAGACTATGGAGAGGATATGCTCAATAGAGCAATGGATATTCGTGATGATTTGTATAGCCTTAAATCTAGTAGGCGCAACACCAATGAATCTTGCAAGAGAAGAATTAGAGAGGACGCGGAGAAAACCATTTTTAAAAATGATGAATATATAATTAAGCAGTCCCCCATTTCTGTTAGGGTGTTAAAATATAAAACCAAAATATTGGATGGAGTCCCAGATACGGATTATCATCTTGTGTTAGAAGTAAATAAATTTGGCGCACGTGATAGTTTGGGCAGAAGTTATACTTTAAGGGCTGGAGATGACCCAATTTCTTTCGCAAAAAGATGGATTGGGGTCAAAGATATTAGGTAATGAAGTTTATTTGTTTGGAGGAGAATGATAATGAAAGAATTGTTTAAGGTAAAATTTAATGGTCACACTTATGCTGGCTACGGGTATATTAAAAGCACAAAAACTGCTACTACTGAAATTGTAGAGATTGATGAGGATGTCTTTGATACTATTTCTGTTGGCAAGGATAAGTGGTATAATAGACCTTGGTATAAGTTCCAATTTGCCAATGCGCTCGAAGATGCTGTGATTAAATGGTTTGGCAAACAAGCATCAGAAAAAATTCATAGGGCGGTTAATGACAGCAGTGACTGCCAAGAGGCTATGGATAAGTTTATTAGTAGCCTTAATGTGAGAGAATCTTATAAGAGAAGAATTAGAGAAGCAAGAGAGAAGCACATTAAAGATTTAACAGATGAAGAACTCGTTGCTCTTCGCAAGGAAATCACATTGGGTAGTTGTTTCTATAGAGATTATGATAATTCTTTTGGTATTGATGAGCACGAAGTGTGTGACTTCTTCGATGGTTTTCTTGATGATGCAGAAGACAGATTTAAGGAAGAGTTTGGCAGATATCCAGAAGATGCAGTGGAACTTTATGACTATTGTGATAATGACGATGCCTTGCTTACTTATGCAAATGATATGATAGAATGGTAAAAAACCTATTGACAAATGAATTAAGTTAATGTATAATAGTATTGCCTCATTATGAGGCAATACTAAATGCTTGGAGGTAATTATTATGGGAGCAAGTAATTTTTGGACAATGGACAATTTCCCATTGTTAGTTTTTAAAGAATATAATGCAGTGTATGATGAGGCAATTGAGTCATTAAGAGATACTATGGGCGAAGATGCAGATGAGTGGTCTTCTCCTACTGCTTTTGAAGCGGCTTTTAAGAGAGCGGCTGATGGTATTTGTGTTCTTGACGAATCAGAAGTAGAAGAGTTAGAAACTCTTTGCGAAGACTTCAACGATGAAATGAATGATGATGACAGACACGACCCTTATGAAGAAACAGATTGTGATGTCCAAATCAAATGGGGCTATTATGAAGGCGGACAACTTTGGGTAGATGATGAGAAACACCTTGCTGATTGGCAGATTAAAGAGATTAATAGTTTTCTCAGAGAAATGAAGAAAGAGTTTGGTCTTACTCAGCTTGGTGTATCTTGGAGAGCCAATAATGGGGAAACTGGGTATTCTGTTGTTAAAGAAAATTATCGCAAAAGGAAATAAAAAGTGCTTGACAAGTAAATCAAATTGATGTATAATATAATCGTTCCCCAACAGTGGGCAAGTATTATATTATAAGGAGACAAATACAATGGGGAAAAGAAGAACAGCTGAGGATTTTGGAGATAATGAATGGTGTGGTCACTATGAGTGCGAAATCGCCTACAATGAATTGCCAGATGCCATTGGTGCTTGTGATGAGAATGATAATGACTGGCGTGCCAATTTGAAAGTGCTCAAAGTGCTTCGCAAATGTTATAAAGAGCTACTTCAAAATGGGGTTATTGGTAGGGATGAGTTTAACACAATGGTAACTGCAAGACTTGATGATGTCATTAAGAAAGCCAAACGCGGTAATATTACAGCAGACAATGTAGATGACCAACTTGAATTGTTTTATCGGTTTTGTGATGATAGAGATATTATCTATGATTAATATTAAGTAATTTTGTATAATGTTAATTAAATTAATGTACAATATGCTTGCCCCCCAATAAGAGGGGCAAATATTGGAAGAATGGAGCATAAAAACAATGTTAAAGAGTGAGTTTGAGGCAATAGCAGGATATAGAGTAAGTGATGCAGATTATTATGGCATTATTGAGCCTATGTATGGTGCAACAGATTTGAATAAAGTAGACTTTATAAACTGCCTTAATAGAAAGAGATTTGAAATCAAAGTCACAAGCCCAAGGACTATCATCAAAACTATGAGAGGCATTGCTCAAGACATTTTTGAATATTGTGGTCAAAGGTCATTTAATAAAGAAGAAGAAGAACTTGATAGACTTGCCAGAAAACTTGCCAAAGAGCAATATGGAGTTGACTTGTCCGATAATAGGGACTACATCTATTTTAATAAGGGCTATGCTTATTATGGTGTTCCTCAAGATAGAGGATGCACTTACCCAAAGGAGTTGGTAATTGGCAGGGGCAACAATGAGTTCGCAAGAATTACTCTGGTCGAGGAGGATTAAAATGAAAAAGAGGGAAATGAAAATTAATGAGGGCGGCTTGTCAAGAATTTGGCAACACACTAGAGGTGATAATACATTCGCCATTATTGGCAGTCAAGACAAAGATACCAAAGAGGATAGAAGCGAAGAGCTTATTGGCAAAGTGTCAAAATTAGTTCGCCAGAGAGATAATAACATTGGTTATAAACCTCTTTGGGGGAGATATGAGTATGAGGACGGCACAATTGGTGAAGAGTTGTCTTTAATTATTTTTAATATTAGTAAGAAGAAAGCATTAGAGATAGCCAAGGACATCAATCAAGAGAGTATTATTTGGAAGGATGTGGGCTTTTTCGGTTTCTTAACTCCAGATGGCGTAGAAGATGGTGTATTTTCGTATAATCCGCGCAATATGAATTTCAGTGATGAGGACATTAAATTGTTTGGTAGCAGACTTGCCAAACATAAAAATAAAAATCAATTAAGATGGTTTAAGTTTGTTGTGGAAGAATATAAACCAATGGGTAGAAGAAATGCTGTAAGAAATATGGCTACTAGACCCAAGAGAGAAAGAGAGGAATTGTTTTCCATAACAGAATCTTATAAGGGCGGAGATACAATTGAGTACAAAGGCGTTATGATAGAGTATTTCCCTTACACCATAGAATATGGAGACAGTGAACAAAATGTTGAAGGGTGGGTAATAAAGAGCCCCTATTACTTGCAGAGCAATCCCAATAAGCCCAGATATTATCTCCCACTATATTGTGAAGATGAGGATGGGGAAGAGGTAAATTTTGAGACTCTTGATGATGCTAAAGATTATATTGACGAATATATTGTCGCCAAAAGAGGTAAGATAAGAATTAAGCACGGAGATGAAATTCATTACGAAATTCTTTAAAAACCTCTTGACAAACATTTTTAAAAGTAGTATAATGGGTGTGTACTTGAAAAGAGTACACACCTAATTTTTATCTAAGAGGAAGGAAGCAAAATGGAACAGAAGTATCACATCAGTTTTATATACAGGGATGCTGATAGTCGTGGTGTATGGAATATTCAGCAGTGCACACTGTATGCCGACAGTGAGCGTGAAGCGTCAGCCAAGTGTGTAAAATTGTACGGGCTTGGCGTTGATTGCGATTATGAAATAGTTTTGGTTGAAAAGGTAGGAGGCTAAATAGGAGGCTAAAGATGAACACATTAAAAATCATTCTGGCTATTCTTGTAATGGGAGCAATAATTACTACTGTAACACTTGGTATCTGCACCATTATTGCTTCTGTAAGGTTCTTTAAGAACAAAGAGTATATTGAGGGTTGTCTTGCACTATCTACCACTGCCATACTTGGCTTAATGGTAGTTATGGAAGTTCTTTATTGGCTTCCATAATTGTTGACAATGTGCTGTTTTTTAAGATATAATATATATACAATTAAATTTTACCTGAGGAGGTTTTTAATATGTCAATGAGAGATTATTGCCACAAAGTACTCAAGCTGGACAAGTTTGAAATTGATGAGTTAAGTTCAGATGAAGAGCGTGAATGCTATGATGTTTATTTTAAAGGAGCATTAGAACTTGTTCCCGACGAAGATGATGTAATGGATTGCACAGATTGCAAGATTGATGACCTTTGTGTAAGAGTAGCAGTATACAGAGAAGACCCCACCTGTCTAATGGTTGATGAAATAGATGGCGAAGCTTATCTCGGCCCTCTGTGCAGTGAAGATGAATACTACCCCTATGAAATAGACGGCAGTGTAAGTGCCTATATGGATGAAGAAATTGAATGTCATAAATCTATTATAGGAGATAAAGAAACAATAGCCTATCATTGCATTGATATGATAGCAAAATACTGGGATGACCTTATCATAGACTTATATGAAAGAGGAGAAGTAACCGAGTTATCAGTGTATGAGGTATTTGGAGATGATTAAAGAAAAATTCAATTGAGCTCAATTAAATTGGGCACAATTAAATTAGATAGAAAAAAATAAAAAGAAAAATGATAGGGGGTAAAATTAATCAACAAGGAGCATTGTATAAGATGGATGAGAAGTTAGCATTTGAAATTGTTTTAAGCAAGCTCAAAGAAAACTCAATGCTGTGTGGCAATTATAATGCTACAAATGGCAGTAGTCAATTTATGTATGGCATATGTACAGTAATGGAAATCATAGCCTATAATATTGATGCAGATGCAGGAGATGAAATGTCTAAACTCTTTATGGACAATATGGCTAGAAGTAAAGAGATAGCATAGAAGTTAAAGGAAAAAGAATAACTATGGCAAGAAAAAAGAAAGAAGAATCAAAGACTACCCAATTGATTGTCGAGAAGCCTCGTACAATTGCTATTAGTTGGAAAGAAATTTCACAGTTTCTTCCACCAGAAGAAAACTTTTACATCGCAACTTGGTATGGCAAGGATGATGAGATTATCAAGAGGGGATATTTCAAAGATAGAATGACTGCTGAAAACAAAAGACTTGACTGGATAGTAGAGAGTGTTAACAATGGTGATAAAGTCACCTCTCATACTAATGCAGTCATTACTACAAAAGAGTGTAAGTTCACAATAGAATTGGCGGGGAAAGAATGAATTATTATATAAGTGATTTACATATAGGACACGAGAATGTTATCTACTTTGATGACAGACCATTTAAGGATATAGACGAAATGTTCAATGAGTTAGTTGACAGATGGAATAATGTGGTGACTAACAAGGACACAGTTTATATCCTTGGTGACTTCATATGGTACAAAGAGAATATGTGGGAAGATGTTGTCAAGCAGTTTAATGGTCACAAGGTTTTAGTCAAGGGCAATCACGATGTCAAGAGTATGAGTAGTGGCACAAGAAAACTCTTCGATAATGTTGTAGACTATTGCGAGACAAAAGATAATGGCAGAAGAGTCATTATGTCTCATTATCCTATTCTCTTTTACAGAGCAGATTACAACCCAAATGTCTATATGCTCTATGGTCACGTCCACAACACAAAGGAGATGGATTACTTACAGCAGTTTAGAAAGATACTGGTGGACAATATAATGACTACATCTTCTCCTCTTGCACAAATACTCCACGTTGGATGTATGGAAGAATATATGAACTACACACCTCGTACACTAGATGAAATTATAGAGGGGGACAAGAAAAAATATTTATTGCAAGGAGAAAAACAAAATGGAATTGACTATCAAACTGAATAAGGATTTTGAAAGAACACTAGATGCTTTAAGAATTAAATATGGCGAAGACTTTGAATTTATAAATGGTATTCACCCAACACAAATAGATAACGTAGAATTTTTAGAGAAGTTTAGAAACACAAAGACTCTTGCAGATGCAACCATTGACCCCAATGCCAATGCCAACCATAAAGACATTAGAAGTTATATGACAGAGAAAGGCAAGAGTGAAGATAAACTTATTGCTCTTGAAGCAATCTTTGTTAAGATTAAAAAGCAGTGGGGCTTAAAGGTCGCAAAGGAATGGTTGGAAGAAGAGTTTAGCAAGGGTTTCTATCTGAATGATAGTGCCACAGCAAGGTATTATTCGTATTGCTGGGCTAACGATTTAACAAGACTGGCAACAGAGGGACTGTTCTTCTTGCCCAACTATAACAATCAAGCGCCGAAGCATTTGTCCACATTCCTTGATGATGTAATTGAGTTTATTTCTTTTTTATCAAATAGACAAAGCGGAGCAGTTGGACTTCCTAACTTAATAGTGTGGGCTTGGTGGTTCTGGAAGAAAGATTGTGAGTCTGGTCATTATATGAAGAGCCCAGACTATTATTTGAGGCAGTCATTCCAAAAGATTATATACAGACTTAATCAGCCCTTCATTAGAATAGACCAAACTGCATTTACCAATGTGTCTATTTTTGATGGGCCGTATCTTGAAAACCTTTTCGGTGGAGTAGTATTCCCCGATGGCACTTTTGCCATTGAGCATATAGATGAAATAAAAGAATGTCAAAAAGTCTTTATGGAAGTAGTTAGTGAAACAAGGGAAGAGGCTATGTTCACATTCCCAGTTTTGACCTACTCCCTCTTCTACAAAGATGGACATTTTGAAGATGAAGAGTTTGCAAGATGGGCAAGCAACCACAATATGAAGTGGAGTGATTCTAACTTCTTTATCAGTGATAATATTGGTGTTCTCTCCAACTGTTGTCGCCTTCTCTCCGACACCTCTAAATTAGATGCTTTTATTAACTCTATTGGTGGTACTGCACTTTCTATTGGTTCTTGCAGAGTATCTACAATTAACCTTGTTAGAATTGCTTATCAAAGTAAAGGCAACAAAAAGAAGTATATTGACTTGCTCAAAAAGAAAGTATTGCTTGATTGCAAGGCACTCACTTCTATGAGACAAATCATCAAAGACAACATTGATGCTGGACTTCTCCCCAACTATCAAGAGGGTGCTGTTGAATTAGACAAACAGTATTGCACCATTGGTATTCTTGGCACTTATGAAGTAATGGACATCTTTGGTCTTATTAGAACAGATGAGTTTGGCAACAAGTACTATACCGAAGAGGCTGATAAGTTTGCTTCTGAAATCCTTGACACAATCAACGAAGTTAAAGACTCTTTCGAATGTGACTTTACATTTAATGTTGAAAGTATTCCGGCCGAAAATTGCGCTGGTGTTATTTGCCAAGCAGACAACCTCTTGTACAACAAAGACAAATACTTCATCTATTCTAACCAGTGGATTCCTCTTATGGAGGGATGCACAATCCAAGAAAAGTGTAGAGTGAGCTCTCTTCTTGATAATAAGTGTGGTGGTGGTTCTATTGCCCACATCAATATTGAGGGCAGATTCCCCAATGAAGAGGTTGCTTGGGATATGCTCAACTATGTTGCAAAGAGCGGAGTAATCTATTCGGCTTTCAACACGAAGATTAATGTTTGTTCTGATAAGCACGCAAGTATTGGCACAAGTGTATGCCCTAAGTGTGGCAAGCCTATTGTTGACCAGTTCACAAGGGTGGTCGGTTTTTACACTCCTGTATCAAGTTATCAAAAGATAAGGAGAAAAGAATTTGATGCAAGAAAGTGGTATAATGTATTAGACAAAGATTTCACTATGATGTAAAGGAGAAAAGATAAATGAAAGTATTAACTGCTGGGTATGAAATTTTAACCCCCATTAGTGAGGGTGGCATTGAGGAGTTAAAGCATATTGAGTTGATTGCAAGAGAGTGCTACAAATCTCTTGACAGGATTACTGATGACGGAGAGAGTGCAAAAAAGTTTGTCAAAGGTCTTATTGATGCTGGGCACGAAGCAATGATAGAACATTCAACGCTCTCTGTTAAGTTTATGGTTGACAGAGGTGTTACGCACGAAATAGTAAGGCACAGAATTGCAAGCTATGCGCAGGAGAGCACAAGATATGTTAATTACTCTAAAGACAAGTATGGTAATGAGATTAAAGTAATTGATATATCTAATGGCATTCATCTTGACAACAAGATGAGCAATCTTAATGCTGACACCATTGCGCAGATTTATGGAGAGTGGTGGAGTGCAATGGAAGATGCAGAGAAGCATTATATGAAAATGATTGAACTTGGTGCTACTCCACAGATAGCAAGAAGTGTTCTCCCCAACTCAACTGCAACAACTTTAACAATGACAGCCAACTATAGAGAGTGGAGAGCATTCTTTAAGTTAAGAACAGCACAAGGAGCACATCCTCAAATGAGAGAAATTGCTTGTGCTCTTTTGGCTGATTTAAAAACAAAACTGCCAATCATTTTCGATGACATAGAATAAGACCTCGCCAGAGCCTTGTATTTGCACGGAAATCGATTCTATGCTATTGGTAGTATAATTTCATTACTCAACACTCAAATCGATTTATGAGCGGTTTAAATGCAAATGAGGGCACATTACTTTTTTAGTAGTTGTGTCCTCATTTTTTCAAAATAATAGTTGACAAAAGGAAAGCATTGTTATATAATATTGGTGACTTGTATGATGAATGCAAGACAACTAATGAGAGGTTAACCACGATGAATGAGATAATTGATGTTGTTGATGATGGCGCATTGCCAGTGCAGTAGGCATAGAAAAGTATTGATGAAGAGATACAAGCAATCTCTGATAGGCTACTTGCAGGAAGCAATAATATGGAAGATGATTTAAGGAGATTAAATTATCTCCAAAGAGTCAAGAACTCATTGCGCTATGCTTCCTTAAATGAACAATATGATAGTGTAGTAAGAGTTGTACTTGATAGGTTCAATAATGACTTCCCTACTTTTACAAATAGAGAGTTATTAGAATATGCTACTCAATTACAACAGATAATGGATAGCACGAGAAAGTCAGCAAATGATGACCTATCGTCCTTGCCATTGATTTTACAAAACAACACTCAAATCAATATCCAGTCAACAGAACTTGATAGGGCAAGCAAGGAAAGGGTGGCAGATGTTGTGAGAGCAATATTAAAGGATTCAGCAAAGGAGAACTAAGTTTATGACGACACACAAAGTAGTCTTCGGACTTATTGATGGAAAAGAAATTATATGCAAAAGCACAAAAGATAATTACAAGACAAAGATAGCAGAAGTGCTGAGGATGATGGAGGCTTATCCCAATAGTTTTATTGACCTAAGTAACTTCTTTGATACCCCAGATAATAATTCTATCTATATTAAAGGCGCATCTACTTCCAGTGTTAGTGAATCAAGTGAGAAAGAGGTGCTTGTGGAATGAGTGACAGCAACAACTTCTTTGATTTAGTAGTCAAGAAAATAGCAGAGATGCAAATCAAGGGCTATACTTGGAGATAGATTGCCGATGACCTTAATGCAGAGTATGGCAAGAATTATGATGAGAGCACCTATCGTAAAAAGTATAATGCCATTGAAAGCAAGGAAGATTTTCTTCAAGGAGATACATTTCTTGAGCTTAGCAAATTAAGAGTTAAGGCAAGAGATGAAAGAACTCAAACCAATGCCAACATTAGGAGATTGAGCAGAGAAGAAACCATTAAGGAAATTGCTCACGACTATGCAAGGCAAATGAATGATAAGAAAATGCTCGAAGTTCCAGAAGCCCCAATCGACACAAGTAGGGGAGAGGGCTGGGCATTGCTCAATATTGGTGATTGGCATTATGGCTTAATCATTGATAACTATTGGAACAAGTATGATGTCTCTATTGCAAAGGATAGAATATCAAGATTAATTGCCCAAGTAAGAGATGATTGTTGGAGACACGGAGTTACACATTTAGTCATTAATGGACTTGGTGATTACATTAGTGGTAACATCCATTTGCCATTAAGACTCAATAGTCAAGAAGATGTTATCTCTCAAGTAATGGATGTATCAGAGGTAATGGCAGAAATGATATCGTTGCTCTCAAAATACTTCTACATTGATTGCTATACTGTTTATGGAAATCACGGCAGAGTGACACCAGATAAAAAAGAATCATTGAGCCTTGAAAACTTTGAGCGCATTATTGAATGGTATTTGATGAGCAGGCTCAAAGACAACCCAAGAGTGAGTATTAATGTCACAACGGATTGTAGTGGAGATATGGTTGTTTATGATGTCAAGGGTTGGCATATTGGCTTGATACACGGAGATAAAGATAAGGTTTCTAAAGCGGCAAGCAATATGACTCTTATGACAAGACAACCTTTTGATTTAATAATTACTGCTCACAAACATCACTTCAATGCAGACGAGACTAATGGCTGTATGGTCATTGCCAACCCATCTTTAATGGGAGTAGATGATTATGCAAAGGATTTAAGAGTAACATCTTATCCTGCTCAAACATTGATTATAGTAGGAGATAAATCTCCAGTTGAATGTATGTATTATATTAGATTAGATTAAGAAAAACAGAGGAGGAAATAATATGAGTAAACTTGTTTTTACCCCAGCTCAAAGAGAAGCAGGACTGTTGACAGACTTCATCAATCTTATTGACAAGATGAATAAGACCGTAGATGAGCATTACGATTTTGGGGCAGAGGGCAATATTCAAATGTGCATTAAGACAGAGGAATTGCTCACCATTGTTGAGTTTGAAGAGGCTTGGGAAGGCGCACACTATGAGTGGCTTGATTGTGAAGATTCAGTCTACACAAGTGTGAAAGTACCGGGCAGAGATGAATGGGTTGAGATGCCAAAGGATGCTGACAAAGAAGAGTTTCTTAAAGACTATCTTGGAACAGATGGCGAAGATGAAGAAGAAGAGGCTGTAACAGACGAAGAGTTTTTTGATAATTTTGGAAAAGAATAATTAAAGTAGTTGACAAGACAAACTCTTTGTTGTATAATACAAAGACACACTCGTTGAGTGTTGTGCACAAGGAGGATGCAATTATGAATAAAAGATATATAGCACACATAACTTTTATACTTATAATTATTCTATGGATAGGGATGGTTGCTCCAAAGCCTACAAAGCCTATGATTATTGTAGAGGAGCGCAAGACCATTATTTTGGGGGACTATACAAAAGTCCCCTACTCAAATCAAAAAGAGCATATTGATTTGAGTGAAATGTTTGATTTTCATACTATAAATGATATAAGATTATTAAGGGAAGAAGAGGCTGAGTGCGACACAACAACATTCCAGTCTAATGAAGAAAGTATTATAGAGGTTGAAACGCCAACTCCCTCTCCTTCTCCTACCCCCTCTCCAACACCAGAGCCTACTCCAACTCCAACTCCACAAAGTGAGTGGAAGCCTTATCTGGCAACAAGTTATAGTGGTCACGGTTGTGGTAATAGAGGAGAGGATTTAAGCAATAGAAAAGTTATTGCTATGTGGCAGAGTGATACAAACTATCTCGCCTACCACACTATGTGTCAAGAATATAAAGATTGGTTTGCCTCCCATAATTGTTATGACTTTGGAGCATTGCCTTATGGCACCAAAGTTGAGATAAGAGTGTGGACTGGAACTGATTACAGATATATGGGAATATATGAAGTGTTAGATGATTCTCCTACAACACAAAGGAATTTGAGTGAAGTTGCAAGAAGTCTTCACAACAATAATACAAAGCCTTTTTACTTTGATTATACTTGGACTAATATAGACTACAAAGGCAACCCTGCAAATGGTGGTACTAAAAGAGGCTATATCACAAATTGGAAGACAGAGTATAACTGGAATGTAAAAGGCTGGGTTGATGTTAAAGAGGCTGGCTGGGGAACAACCATTATTGAAATGAGGGTAGTTAAGTGAAATATAAATTTAGATTAGTCGAGTAGAGTAATGACTCATATAGTATTGTGGCCTATCACGGTAGTAGCCACAAGTTTGACAAGTTTGATATTTCAAAAGTTAATACTGGTCACAATGATGGTGGTATGTGGGGGCCTGGGCTTTATTTTACAGAATCGGAATCATTGGCAAAAGAGTGGAATGATAGTGGCTATATATACAGGGTGCAATTAACATTCCAACATCCTTATATATGTAAAGATGAAAAAGGCAGAGAGAAGTTATTAGAACTCATTTTTGATGAAAGGCAATATGACGGAGATTATAATTACCACGATATGACCAAGTTTTTTGATTTGGGGTACGATAGCATTGTTTCTCTTAATGAGGAGTGGGAGTCAACTGACGGCGAAAGCAAAAGCAAGGAATATCACAACCAATATGTCGCTTTTAAAAATGACCAGATAAAAATATTGTCTTGTGAAAAATATAACAGCGAGGGAGATTAGAAGTGAAATATAAATTTAATACAATGGAATATGCGACCAAGAATAAAAAGTTGTCCTACTATATTCCCAAGGAACATCCTTTGTATGAAGACCTACTCTCTTTAATTAGGACTGAGTATAAATCTGAGACTCATTTATATGAGGCAAGAGCTAACACTGAATATGTAGTAAATGATTTAACTGGCAAACTAATCAAGACTGGGAGAATCAATTTAGTTGGCTATGAATTGCAACACGAAGAAGACATTATTGAGCTTGCGAGAATTATCGGCAATAAGAAATTCGAAACCTCAAGACTGTTATATGTAAAAGATGGCAAGATAGTTGGTCAAGATGCGGTTACGATAGACCTTCCGGCATTGGCATTAACTCATCCAGAAAAAAATGATGATATTGCTTTCGCTAAAATACAACAAAAAGCAGAGAGGGTTGGCGCAGATGGTTATTATATAGTACACAATCATCCATCTGGAGACTCCCACGTAAGCGGAGAAGACATAATGATGTGCCAAAGGTATGCAAAAAATCTTCCCGGCTTTCTTGGGGGCATTGTTATTGGGGACAACAACTTTTCAATGATTCGCATTGATAAAAAGGACTTGTCTCCATCTGTAGAATTTCAGGGAGAGATTTTAGATGATAGGGCTTTGCTAAATGACCCCCAAGGCATAATTTCTTATTTAAAACAATTGAATTATAACGATACAAATTCTTCTCTTGTTATTTATGTAGACACAAAGGGGAAGCTTATTTCTATTCAAAGCATAGCAAATAAAGAGTTTAATGACAAAAATATATTTGCATATATAAATAATGAAAAACATAGAAACGGCGCTATTAGAAGTTTTTTATGTACATTTTCAAAGGATATATATTGGATGACTTGTAAATACGCAGGCAGAGATAATCTTTTTGAAGATGTGTTTTTAGCAAGCGGAAGTTCATATCAGTCTGCAAGAACTGAGCATCACAACCTCAATGTTATGTTTGTTAATGACGCTGCATACAAACCTTATAAATTGTAATGGGGGCTATCAAATGAAATTCAAATTGATTGAAGATGTAGAAATGTCAAATGAATATGACAGTGAGGGCAATCAACTTTCTGTCAAGCAAGCAGAGTTCTTTAAGAATAGCAAGGTAAGAGATTCTTAGGGGAGACTTCTTGTTTGTTACCACGGGACTAACGCAAATTTTAATGTATTCAATAATGGAGACATCGGCTTTCATTTCGGTACAATTAGACAAGCAATTGCCAGAATTAATGATAGAAAATTCAATGATTCCTTCGTAAAAAAATGCTATTTAAATATAGAGAATCCAGCTTGGATGTATGATTTCGGAAATAATAAACCATATTCGATATTCTTTTGGTGGTATATGCAATCTTTTGAAGACGAATACCAAATCTTCGAATTTGATATGACACGCAAAGAATTAAATAAAATAAATAATTTACTATATCAAAAAAATGGTGTAACTCTTGGCTCTACCGGCGACAATTTATTGACTGATATTACAGCAGAAGAATACGATAGCAAGTGCGATTATAATTCCGAAGAATCAAGATTGTTAAGAAGCCTCATAAAAAAAAGACGCTATGATGGCATTATATATTACAATAATTTTGAAGATGTGAGCGCAAATACAAGCATTGGGGAATTATCATATATTGCCTTTGACCCTAATCAAATAAAATCCATCACCAATAAAACTCCTACTAATAGTGATAATATAAATGAGTCTTTAATGATGAAGAGTGGTATGTATGTTTTTGATACAGCCTCTTCGTTAATGAACTTTTTAAGAAATCAAAAGAAAGACATTAGAATATTGTATGATGCCAATCTGGACAAATACTTCGCTTGTGATGGCAATGAGTATATTCATTGGGATATATTGGAGCAAGCACAAAAAGAAGGCTATTACCACGGACTTGTTGATTATCAGTGGGAGTTAGATAATTATCAATATACTGGTGTCAACGGTGGTTGGGATGAAAATGATGAGTACATTGACCCATATTTATATTATATAATCTTTTCCCCAGACAATTCTTTTAAACAGGGAGACGACGATTATGATGAACAATATGATACTTCTATTGGCAGATTCTTAACAAGAGAATGTGATATAGGAGAAATAGATTTATATGATTATATCAAGAGGGAAATAAAATGAGCAACAAATATCAAATACAAAAAGCATATGATAAATTAAGAAGAGCAAAGGACAAAGACATCCTTTCATTGGTAGGGCAAACTGATTGGAAGATTGTCAATGATGTCATTATGAACAGAGCAATGTTTGTTGCCCCTAGTGGAGAAATTGTTGCCGCCAAGTCGAGCAAAGGCACTCACGATAGATTTCCAGAAGACCTCATTTTATATGTTTCCGGGCTTCCCGAAAATGAAGAGCCAACAGACCCATTTTATTTTGAACAAGTCACTTATGATTTATTAAGAGACCTTACAAGGCTTAAAGGTTGGATTAGATTAAATGGTGGCTCTAATGCAGTGGAAGAGAGATGCTATGCTGTTCTTACTGATTGGAATGAAGGCAGACCAACTAATACTCAACTCTATGTTCTTGAAGACTTCATCAATATGGCTTATGATAATAATAGAGAATATGTTATTATATTCTTTGGCGAAGGCGGCATTGACTCCAAGACATTTTATTTTAATCAATATATGCCAGAAGACATTATGAGAATTGTCAAAAGATATTATACTTCTGGCAGGATTTATGAAGGACTTAAAAAGAAGAGGCTGAAAGAAGTATACCCCAATAAAGGAGAGAGCAAAAAAGATTTTATCTCTCGCTTTATGAGTGTTACTAAAAAAGAATATCCAGATATTAAGCAACGTCTTGCAATTGCCAATTCTTATTGGGATAGAAGAGATAAAGTAAATGAGGCTTATGAAGAGCCACCAACGGATTATGGTACTGGCAAAGTAGTGGGCAAAGATATATTTGACAGAAAGACTCATATCTCCTTTTATGATGAGCTTTTAACTAACCCAGAATATATGGCAAAGAAAGAAAATCTTAAGGGAGAGATTGTTATGATGTCTCCTAATGAGTATTATAGAGAGTGTGCTACAAAGATATTTAGAAATACAACTGTCGATTCTTTAAAAGAACAAAGAAGATGGAATGAGAAGACTTTAGAATATCTAACCAAACTTGTAACTCAATATAAAAGAAGAATGTTTATGCCTTATATTAGTTACGCAGAAAGAGGACAAGAGGGCTTGCACAGAATGATGGTCGCTGGCGACTTGTTTGGCTGGGATGAAAAGTTCCCAGTACTCGTCATTACTACTTATGATGAAGAAAGAAAGAGAAGAGAAGACAAAATTAAAGAAGAATACACAATAAGAAAAATGTTTAGGGACGCCGTCGACAGATATAGATATGAGTACGAGGATGAGGAGTAGCTTAGGGAGAAAATAATGGATTATATTTCCGACTACTATTCTCCAAAGGAGTTTGAGTTTTATGACCCATTTACCTTTATTATGTGGTATCATAAAAACGATAAGGAGTATAGCGGTTATGACACTTGCCTTACATTTGTAGTAGCCAACAAGGGAGAGGATGAAGTTGGAGAGGACAACTTCTCTGTTGAAGTTAATGCAAATGGCATAACATTTTGGGATGAAGAAGAACAAGAAGAGGCCGATACTGATGATGATTTAAATTTCGATGAAGTAGATTGGGACAGCCCTTATTGGGATGATGTAGACCTCAATGACCCAAACCTTGATATTGATGCTTTATTAAAGAAAGTGGGAAAGAGTGCCCCCTAATAATATTTGACATTTTATATGATTTTAATATAACATAATAATGAAAGGTGGTGGCAATTAGAGGCTATGTATTCAATAGATTTTCCTGATATGTTTAGTAGCGCTAAGACTAACTTACTACTTGACAAAGAGGCAACATTGAATAACCTTTAGTTGCTTCTCCTCTCCGATAGATGGTCTTTATTGGGTGACCCTTATTATGGAGCAAGTTTCAAGAAGGCTATCTTCGAACAAAACAATGTCATTCTTAGAGATTTAATAGTAGATGAAATATATACAGTTATCTTATTATTTATGCCACAAGTAAAAGTGGAGAGAAGAGATATTAAAGTAAGGTCAGATAAACAATATCTGTATGCTGATATAGAAGCATTATATAAGCCAGACAATACAATTAATCTCTATACATTAGTAATGACAACAAACGATGCAATTGCTTAAGAGGAGCGTAGTAATAAATGGCAGAAAGATTTAAAGCAGATAATATATCTTATACAAACAAGGACTTCAATGCTATCTATGCAGAGTTGCTCGATATGGGTGATGCACTCTCTGCGAAGTGGAAGCCTTCTGCTACCAATGAAAGCGACCCCGGCATTGTGTTGATTAAAGAGAATGCCGTTATTGGTGACAAGTTAAGTTATAATGCAGACAAGAATATATTGGAAGCATTCCCCTCCTCTGTAACACAAGAGGGAGTTGCAAGACAATTATTTGAAGAGCAACTTGCTTGTCCACCTAATTGGTACAGAGCCGCTTCTGGTGTTATCAATTTTAGATATGTTGGTGATAGCGCAAGAGAAGATGACCTTGAAGATTCTAATACCACAATTCCACAGTGGACGACAGTGCAAGACGAAGACTCCACTGTGACTTATACTATTATTGACCACGACAAAGTTTTGGCTTTTGATGGTACATTTAATAGTGAGGGTTATCGTGTATTGCAAGGAACTCCCAACTCCTATGTTTTTGGTATTAGCACAACCCTTACAATTGGCAACCTTGATGATAAGAGAAGATTATATTTTCAAGAATATAATGTTGCTCAAAATGGTGTATTTGTTGCCAATGTTGATGATAAATATAATTACTGGAAGCAAGTAACTCTCTTATCTACACAAGACTATGGCAGTAAAGTATATAAGTTTGGTGTTGACAAAAACAATAGATGCTATGTTGAATTCCCGTCTTGGGCTGGTGACATCTTTGAGAGTGGCATTTGTATTGACTATATCACCACTAATGGTGTTGATGGCAACGTTGCTAATAATGTGTTGTCGAAGTTTGCAAATGATGTTACAGTAACTCCTATGCTTGATGGAGAAGCATTAGAGGATGTAACTCTTACTTCCCTTAACATTTCAATGCAAAATCCATATGCCATTGTTAATGGTAAGAACCCAGATACTATTCAAGAAATGTATGCCAACTTTGAAAAGACAATGGGTACATTTAATACTCTGGTCACCATTAGAGATTACAACAATGCTTTAAAAGACAGCGAAGTTGTTGGCAATGGTTTTGTATGTGATAGAACAAATGATTTATAGAGATGCTATTCCATTATCCATACTGATGATGAATACACAAGAAGATTACACAAGATAGAAGAGGAAGGTGGAGTATCTCCCATTTCTGCTTATGACCTTAAACTCTATTTAATTCAGCCTACCAATATTGCTCAAACCGCTCAATCATATAAAGATAGTTTTAAGTTTGTTGACAACTTTGATGACAAAACTTTTACTGATGGAGAAGTTTTCGAAGAGGCTAAAAGTGCATTGGTTGGACAAACAGTAGAAGAGTTTGAAGAGAACAAATGTATTTCCCAAGACTTTGTTGGGGTAGAAAGATATAAGCCTTTATTCTTCAAGAATAAATATCCTATCAATTGTAGCATTATTCCTATTGCCAGATTAAGCGACAAAGAAATAGTAGAAGTAAAGAGAAATGTTGTTCTTGCTCTCTATGAAAAGTTTAATGGCAGTCAAGTAAAGTTTGGAGAAGAGATAGATTATGATGATGTATATAATACTATCTTAAATGCTGATAGCAGAATTAGTGCTATTCACTTACAAGACATCAACTACACTACTTATGCAGTGTATAGGGGAAGCCAAATAGAGCACGGTGTAGTTGTAAAGGATAAATATATTGAAGTGCCAGTAGGTAGGCTTTTCCAACCGTCTTGGAATAATTTTACTGTTGAAGAGGCTATTGAACAAGGTGGCAAGTTATATGCTGGTGTTTATAACCCTAACACAAAGCAATTCACAACAACGGACGGAGAGGAGAAATCTTCTATTGGCGGTTGGGACGAGCTCGTTAATTTAGCCAATGCAAATGCAAGAGACAAATACATTGGGTGCGTTATCATTCCGCAGACGCAGTTGCTCCCCATTGACCATTATGATGGCAGGGTGTCCACCGATTCTTTTGAAGATAATATGCATCGCTATCCTTGGGGCACAGAGTTTGCTACTGACATTTATGCCAAGTCTATCCTCAATGGCAACACTCCTTTGATTAAAAAGGATACGACTTTTGCAAGGAGTATTAACCAAAAGTACGAAGACTTCTCTGGTGCTAGTGATGTCTACTATTTGACTACTGACGCAGAAATGACTCTCAACCAAAATGGTGCATATAGAGTTAGGAAGAATGAGAACGTTCAAATCTTTTCCCCAAGTTATACCACAAAAAGAACATTTACATTTGGGTATAAACTTCAATATTTATTAAGCCACACTATTCCAGCAAATACTGATTATAGATTACAAAGTGGAGAAGAGATATTAGTCATTGGTCGTCCTTCTGATAGTGAAAAATATCGTTGGTATTATTACAAAGAGGGAGACATTATCAAGACTAATAAGACACTGCTCGCAGACCACGGTGCAGTACCAAATTGGGCAAGTGCAGACCATACAACAGAATACAATATTTCTGCTGGTGAGAAATGCGGCCCGTGGCTTGGTGGTCTTTTAGGGGCAAGCAGTAGCAATAGGAGCGGAATTATCTCTGATACATTAAATCTTTTGTACCCCAATAATGACCCTCTCAAGATTAAATATCAATCTACTACATACAACCCAGATGGTGCTGGCTCTTCTCCGTCTCTTACAACTGTTGCTCAATTTGTTCAACTTCTTCAATTTAGCCAAGACTCTTTAATGGTAAATGATACACTTGAAGAGAGAGAACAAATCAAAGTTAAATTAGATAATCAATTTAATTACTTTTGGATTCTTAACAACTTTGTTCCAGATGCAACCTCTTCAACTGGTTACTCTTGCACATTATTTGAGCAAGGAGAAAGTGAATATACTCTTAACAATGATGAGTACTTTATTTATAGCAATCAAGATGGAAGTGCATTTTATCAGCTTGGCGCTGGCACAAAGATAACAAGAGATATAAGTGTTTGGTCGGATGAGTGGTCTTGTGAAAAGGTAGACATTATTGACTACTTCAATCAAACTGACAAAGAGAGAGCAAGTTATTGGAAGACCATTGCAAAGAATTGTGTGATGACTGCTTATGAACAAACCATTTATTCCTTTGGAGAAAATGTGATTGTTCAAATTGTAAACAGTCAAGGCGGTACTGTTATTAGTTCAATAACTAATGTTCCACAAGAGTTGCCAGACAATGTAGTAGTTAATTATCAAGAGACTCCAAACGGGGCAACGCAAACTTTGATTTTGCCAAGTGGCGGTCAAGAGATTAGCAATACAGTAAGAAGTGCTTTACAGTTGGTTTGCACAGATAATGTAGCACAAGAATTGAAGTATGGTGCAGAGGATGGTTGGGCTGGAAGTTGCAACCAGAAAATAATCATTTCGAATAATCCCAATAACCCATCTGCTCAAACATCTACCATTTCTTCTGCAAGTGGCGTTGTCAAAGTTTTGGCAAGCAGAGATTGTAACTATGAAGGCTCTGGTGTTAATGTGCAAGCAATAGATGCATTTAACAATCGCACTCCTTTGCAGTTATATCCTTACTCAGAAGCAACAGAGAGTGGCGCAGAAAACTATACACTCAACTCAAAGGGTGGAGTCGACTTTGTGCTTGACTCCAATAATAGTGCTACAATTACAACTTGCTTGCAAGAGGGCGAATACTTAATGCCCTTCAAATTTGTAACTTCTGATGATACCCAAACAATGGCTGTGAATGACTTAACAGACTTGTATGGAGTTGGAACTTTTGAGCCCAACAAGCAATATCACATTAAGTTATCCATCGAGGATGCTGATGATATTACATTTACATTTGCTAAGACACAATCTGGTGAAGTACATTGCCACATTGGAGAATTGATTAAATACACAATGCCAGATGGCTTAAAGGGAAGTGGAGATTAGACAAGTGCAGAGTGGTATGTTGTATTGCATAGAATGCACGAATTAGACCCAAATGATGAGTTTGATTTTGATTATGCAATTCCTAACTCTGACTTGATTGAGAATCCACTTGACCCAATTGAGTTTAACAACCCTAAACACATTATGAATCAATTTACTATTTGTGAAATTGATTTAGATGCTATGGGAGATAATTTAGATACAATTAGAATTTTAAATAATGTAAGGTAAGTTAAATCTTTTTGAAAGGACTTGGAGTATATGAATATGATTCAAATGCATAATAATGTGCCCGACATCTATAATACATCAAGGGACTTTCAATTGTTAGAAAGACTGTATGATTTAACTTTCAATGGGAGTGCTTTTGATTCTTATACAATAGAGGACATTACAAGCACAGAAAATATAAGAACTTGTTTATTGTCTTTGCTTGCAAAGAAGTTAGGCTTTTTTACCAATCAATCTTTTAATGATGATGAGTTGAGAAAGACATTACAAGCATTCCCATACTTACTTAAAAACAAAGGCACAAAAAAGGCAATCGAAGAGGCTGTAAATGTTTTTGCAGATATTAAGCAAATTAAATCTGCTCCCATTGTTCGTATATACACAAAGAGTGAAACAGATGCCTATACAGTAACAGTATTGCTTGATGTAGAAAAAGTAGACACAACATTATTAGAAGAGATATTCAAATATATTCTTCCAGTTGGTTGGCTCTACAAAATACTCTTTGTAAAAGACTTTACAAAAAACCCTGCCTATATGAGTACTGGAAACTTATGGCAATCTCTTGATTTGAAGCAGAGTGCAGTTGTGTTGAGCAGTGATGGCACAAGTTATGATTCGAAGTATGATTTTGTGCAGACTGCTGATATAAGGAATAGTGATATACAAAACTCTTATGTGCAGAACATTATAATAGGTGCATATGACAATGGTTATGTGCAAGGCTCTGATAATGAAAGCCCGTCATACTTAATAGAGGATGGAGATTTAAATGATTGATAATTTACAATACACTCTAATGAAATACTTAATGGATGGCAGTGAAAAGCGTGGTGGCTTCCTCAATTATTTTGATATAGGCTATCTTAGTGGGGGCACTTGGGAGTCAGTATTGATAAGCCCTTTGCCAATTAAAGCCAAGAGATTTGTAAATTCAGATGATGGCTCTAAGATTGAGTTTGAGGGCAATATACCACCATCAGCATTACTGATTAGTGAGTACCCCGGAGAGAGTTTTTTCATTAGAGTATTAGATGGAGCAAATGATACAGAGCCGATTGCAGAAGTAGAGATGAATTCACGAGTAGAAGAATACTTTCAATCTCATTTAAGTGCTACCACAGAGATTATGATAATGTGGCAATTATCTCTTTCTTCTAATGTGGAAAGATAATAAGGGGGAATTATTATGAGCAGTACAATATTAAGTGATAAGATAGTAGTTTTCCCAGCAACTCAAAGGTCTAATGATTATTGGCAAAGTGCACGCATCATTACAGAAGAGGCTATCACAAGGCAATATAGACAATTATACAATGGTGGTAATTTTGTTATAACTGATATCCCAGATGAAACTGTTATTGGAGACAATCAAGAATTTGAGTTTCTTATCAATGGCTACTATGTTAAAATAAAAGACCTTAAAACATTATTGGCTAATATGGACTCAGCCTCTTCCGATGTCTATGCAATAATTAATGTGGTGAGCCTAAATGGCTTTGCACAGTTAAGTGGTGAAGATGTTGAAGGAGATTATCAAGGAGTAGCATTTGATGTTTCTTCTGGTGGAGACTTTTCTTTGAATTTACTTCACTTCACAAAGAGCGGTTCTACATATACATTAAATAGAATAAATAGTAGACCTACAATAGATGGTGGAAATGATGATGGAGAGGAATCTCCATACACCTCATTTACATTTAATTCAATTGCTACACAAGTTGCAAGTGGCACATTTGAATATGGCACCAGCAAGGCAGTTACATATGTTACCCCTAATTTTACAAGTGGGAGCGATGCAATAACATCTACCAAGATAGGCACAACTTCTGGTGGGTCTAATTTATACAATGGTGGGAGTGCTACTAGTGGAAGTGCCATTGCGCTTACAACTCCGCTTTCTATGAATGGTGAGACAAATACTACAGTCTATTGTACCTTAAGTGATGGTACGACAACGACAACGAGAAGCACAGCGTTTAAGTTTCCTAAATATACTTATTATGGGGCTTTCCTTGCATCCTCTTCCGCAAAGCCTACAAAGAATGATTTAACTGGTGTAGCAACCATTCCTACTAATGGAGTTTAGATAACCACATCTCTGCTACAAAACATTTTCTTTGTATCTCCTACACAAATTCCCAATGCCAAAATACAACAATAGGTTGATGGGCAATGGACAGATTCTGGTCTTGGTGGAACAGTAGAAGAGACTGCGAATTTTACCACATCTACAAATAAGACTTTGCTCTATTATTATTATCATACAGGACAAACATTGTTAAACACAACTGCCCGTTTTAGAATAATAAGTGGTTGATTTAAAAGCGAAAGAGGGATAATCTATGTATTTACCAAGCAATCAAATAGAAGTGTTCCCATCTGTATTGAGAGATGATTAGCATCAAGTTGAGTCAAGATTTATTGATGTTGAAGATGTAAAGAGATTTCATAAATTTACTTTTGGCGGAGAAAACATTGTACTTTCTACTCTTGAAGAAGTAAATGCCAACAATTATAACGGCACATTGGAGTTTTTTATAAATGGGTGCTATGTAAAGGTGCTTGAAACAGAGAGCCTCTTGTCATTATACGATGGACACTCTTCTGCACAGATTTATGCAGAGATTCTTGTGGATGATGTGGATGGGATTGTTGGGAGAGATGAGAATGACAAGTATTTGGGCGTAAGATTCGTCGCAGTTGTAGGGGCTAAACCTTATGCTCCGCCACAGGGCTACAATTCTTTGTTGATAGGAGGAGTTATATTTTTTAGCGACCCAACCAAAATAAGATTTGTTTCATTAAACAACCAAGTAGTAATTGATGGAGGAGATAGATAATGAATCCTAAAATTAAATTAAGAAGAAGCACAAACGCCGTCGGCAAAAAGATTGATGCTGGAGAGCCTATGTTTGATTTACAATCTGGCAAGTTATACATTAGCAAGGCTGACAATAAAACCATTGGCACAGATGCAGAAGTAGTCGAAATTGGCAATGGTGGTGGCAGTGAAATACCAGATAATATTGAATGTGTGTCTGTAACCACAACCCCATCTGGCAGTGGTAGCAAGAGTGGTAAGATTGTGTTAAACAATGCTGGCGAGGTATCGACTATAACTCTTGATGGAAACACTGGAAACATTTCTGCGAAAAATATTTCTGCAAACGGAGGGGATGTCACAGTATCTAGGTCTGGAGTCAATGGTGGGCATTTAAATGCCGGTTGGGTTTCTGCTGAGTTCCAAACGTCTTCTCAAGCATCATACTCCAATAATCTTTATAGCAATCCTGATGGTGGGACTATTTATGTTCGAGACGATATAACAATAGATAGCGATGAGACACTTAGGGCTGACAACATTTTTCCCACCACTGCCAACAACCAAATTAAACTTGGCAAAGCGATTGTCGAATTGGTAGACGCCACATCGGCAGGGCTTGAAGTAAAATATGGTTCTTATGGAGATACTAAAATTAAGGCTGGCTCAATAGAAACTGGACGCATTAGCACATCTGACACCATTACTTCTGGCAGTCAAATAAATGCGAATGGCGGAGTGAGCATTCCAAGTGGCAAAACCCTAACTAACAATGGTTCTTCTACATTTAATGGCTCATCTTCGTTTAATGGGACTGCTAATTTTGCAAACACAACCACATTTACTGGTACTACTAATTTAAATGGTACTACCAATTTTAATGGTGGGTTAAGTGTGAATAGTTTAACTACAACTGGCGATGTAACTGTAAATGGCAAGGTAACTGCTAGTGGCGGCTTTTTTTCTAATGGACAAATTACCCCATTGCTTTCTACAACTATGCCAACTGACTTTAATGATGTCAAGGTCGGCCCGAAAATATATGTTGGATATGTTGGACAAGGTACAATTTAGAATGCTCCAGCAGACGCAGGCTTTGCTGTATTGGAAGTCTTTAGTCAAGGGAGTTATACATTCCAAAGGTACACAGTTTCTACTAGCACCACATCTAAGGTGTGGCACAGACTGGCAATGACTACAGGCGCGGTAACTCAGTGGGGAAATTGGATAGTAATTCACGAATAATTTTCTACTTGACATAACAATTAAAATGTTATATACTATATGTGCATAAGCAAAATTATGCACATATATTTTTTTTAGGAGGAATAAAAGATGTACACAATTGATAACTGGACAGAAGACAGAAAAATGGTTTTAATCTCTATGAACGACAACTTCGCCCTCTACTATGATTTTGATGATGAAGTATTTTATTTTATCGAGTTAGAGGATTATGAGAATTTAGCCGATGCAGATTTCTCTATCATATTTGATGCTCCAAAAGGAACAGAAGAATATGATGAGCTTTATGATATGCATAAAGAATTTTTAGAAAATTTTTAAAAAAACTGTTGACAAACATATTTTTATTTGATATAATCTATCTGTGGTCGAAAGACTGCGAGATTATCTTCAAAGGAGAGAAGACAAAATGACATCCGAAGAATTAAGAGCAAAGTACGAAGCGGCAGTAGAAAAGGTAGAGAAGAGAAAGAACATTATCATCAAGGCTTGCAAAAAGGCTGGCGTTAATGCTGATGATGTTTTCAATGCCTACTATGCTTTTGTTACTAACTACAAGGCTGATTACCTTAGAGAAAAAGATGCAAGAGCACTTCTCGATGGTATAGTTGATGATTCTGGCAAGTATTATGACGACCCAGAAACCCAAATCCTCGAAAGTCTTCCCAAACTCTATGATGTAGAGAAAGTTGCCTATAACTGGAAAGTAAAGCTTGATGCTCAAATCAACAAGGAGAGCGTTGAGAAGATTCCTGCTATTTGGGACTTCCTCACAGAGTGGGAGAACAAGGCAAGAGACTGGTATCTCGAGAATGCAGAATATTATGTTAAACTCTTAAATGAGTTCCAAGACATTGTCGTAAAGTTTCTTAGTGAAAGAGATTATAAGAATCTTTCTCGCGAAGAAAAGGTGGCAGTTGCAAATGAGTTTAATACATATATGAAATCGATGTATGGTATTAAGCATAGACATAGGTTCGGTACTGTCAATGGGGAAGATTATGCTGGTGGTAAGGTTGACGCCCTTACCAAAGAGTTGGCTTGGGTATCATTTGTCAAAGACGGTGGAACAGACAGCTATGACTATCTTGCTTATGACAGCAACTTTAATGTTAGATATGGTCATTATGTGCTTAAAGGGTTTGATATTGAGAAGCTTAATAAGATTCTTGCAAGAGAGAAAGAGAGCAAATATTTTGACCTCTGCAATAGAATAAGTGAAGTAGTTGGAGAGATTACAGACGCGAGAGGGTTGAGCATTGGCAACCGCCACGGAGAATTAAATGGTGTTGTTGATGGCACAAAAGGCAGTGCAAGAATTGAAACCATTGGAGCCGGTGGTTATAACATCCAGTGCTTCCACTATAGGGTGCTTGTACACAAGATTAGATAAGGCTTTTAATTATGAAAGATAAAATTGCTAAATGCATAACAATTGATATTGTAGAAGACAACAGACAACAAATTATTGTTAACGGCATCCCTCAAATAGCGAAGGTTGCTGTTGGCAAATGTCCTGCTTGTGATAAGGTCTTAATGAACTTTGGAAGTGGGATAATAGATTTATATAGTACATTAAAATTCTGCAATGATAATCAAGAGGGGCTTAAAAATCAAATGTCCTATTGTTCTCATTGTGGACAAAAATTAGACTATCCAATATTAATAGAAGGAGAGAATTAAAAATGAGAAAAGATATTTATAAAGTAGTTGCAAAACATTTTGATTATAGAGGAACTGATTCGTTCTTCGATGTTGTTGATGACCTCGTTGAAAGAGTAGACATTGAAGACTGGAAAGATGATGATTACGATGCAGTTTGGAAGGCAATTGATGAGGGTCTTATTTATACAAGAGACCAGTGGGTTGTTCTGGAACATTATTGCACCCCAACTGATGCTGACTTTGATGATGCAGTTGGAGAGCTTGCATCGGATATAAGCAATATCCTTTCCGACATTTACGAGCAGGGAATTTAATTAGTTAAAAATGTTAATCAAGAATATTGTACAAGAAGACTTTGTTAATTATAAAAAGCCTTCAATGTTCATAGCGTTTCCTTTCTGTTCATTTAAGTGTGAGAGGGAGTGTGGCATTAAATGTTGCCAGAACTCCCCTCTTGCACAAATGCCAAACATTGAGGTTAGTATTGATACCATCGTAGAAGCCTATTTAAATAGTGATATAACAAAGGCTATTGTCTTTGGAGGGTTAGAACCCTTTGACAGCTTCGACGATGTATATGCCTTAATTAAAGCGCTTAGAGAAAGGACAAATGACGAGGCGATTATCTTTACCGGTTATTACAAAGAAGAGATAGCACAGCAAATAATATTGTTAAGACAATTCCCTAACATTATTATTAAGTATGGGAGATTTATTCCCGGAGACAAGCCGCATAGAGACGAGCTGTTGGGCATAGACCTTGCCAGCCAAAACCAATATGCAGAAAGGATTTAAAGATGAGTCAGTATGTAGATGTTTATTTAAAATATAATGGTGTTTATATAGAGTGTCAACACTTTTGTAGAACCACGGCTCTGTATAGCGCAGTGAGTAATATGCTTCCTTATGGCAAATTAAAACTTATGGAGCATAATGATTTTAATTCAATACTTATTGAGTTACGCAACAATAAAGATAAAGTAAAAATTACTCTCAGGCAACTTGAAAAAACCAAGGCAGAAATTGGCTCTTGGAATAATTCTGTTGAAGAAAAAATGGAAGCATTGGCAGACATTAATAATGATATAACAGAAAATGAAGAATTATTAGAAAGCCTTAAAGGAGCAACTTACTTCATTGAATTTCTTGATGCAATAAGATATAATGAAGAGCCTTGTGAAATCTATATGGGAATTGACGCTGACCCGCCAAGTGAAGAAAAGACAATCGAAGAGGCTGTCGAAGAAGAGTAGGAAGATAATAGATTATCTTTTGATTTAAATATTTGACTTAAATAAATAGTTTGTTATATATTATCAATGTAGTTGAATATGGCTACATTGATTTTTTATATATATAGGAGAAAAGAAGTTATGAAAGCAACTAACCATCCAAGTGATAAGATGACAATTAAAAATAACAATGGTGATTTATTGTTAGAAATAGATGCAGAGGGCGTTCAAAGTATAAAGTTTAAAGATGGTAATGAGATTACTGGAGAAGATATTAGTAGTGCTATTGGCAAGGCCGGCAACCTCCCGGCGACTACCAGCGCTGACGCAGGAAAGGCACTTGTTGTTGATGAAGAGGGTAAGATTGTCACGGGAGAAGCAGGCGGCGGCTCGTCAGGGTACAGTATAGAGTACGTACAGATTGCTGACGACCAAACTATCAATTTAGACCCTGAATATCCGACCGTTTATGTGGTTGCATTAAATAGCAGTTATGAAAATATACCACAGTATAAGATTAATGTCTTACGTGTAGTTGTCGGTGACAATACTTACGATTTAGTGGTTAATAATACCAACAACCCGGAAAGCGGTTATTCCTTTGATTCGTACGATTTAACCGTTCCCGTTTCCCTTGATAGTAATACTGATATTACTATGGCATCGATTTATGAGAGTAATCTTGAATTAACCACGAATTCTGAAAATCCCACGGCATCGTTCAACCACGTAAAAGTATTCGCAGGGGTTATTACATTGAATAAGGAATTTACAGCGGCCGTACGTCAGGCGATGTCAGTGGCCAAGTAACCGCGAAGCGGATTGAAAAAAGAAAAAATCTAAAGGGGGATAACAAATGCTCCCGAACAAAGAGACGCGCGCTCTAACAAACAAGAAAAACACAAAAAGGAGTGATGTCCTATGGAACAACAATATGATTATACACAAAGACAAGCATTATTATCACCACCAGATGTAAGAGATTACAAAGGCGTTGCTTGTGTAACAGAACAACAGCTTCCTAAAACTTTTGAATTAACCAAAAGAGGAGATATTAAATCCCAAGGTAGCACGGGTTCTTGTGTCGCTCATTCTCTTGCCGCAGTTGCAGAATATTTTAACATACAAGAGACTGGCAAGTATGAGGCAATGAGTACTGGCTATATTTATGGCAATAGAAGAAACACCACTTGGAAAGGTGTTGGTATGTATGTTAATACTGCTCTTGCTTCTTTAAGGCATTATGGCACTACAAAGGCAAGTGACTGGAACAATAACTATGAAGTACCAAAAGCCATTGAGTTGTTCGAAGCAGATTGTGCTAAATACCAACAGCAAGCCTATGAGAATAGAATTACCCAGTATTATAGATTGTATGATGTTGCTTCTATGAAAGCGGCTTTATATCAAGGACATCCAATTGTATTTGTATTAGTTTTTAGAACTGGTATGGAGATTAAAGATGGTGTTTGGCTTGTTGATGAAAAATCTGCAAAGACTGGTGGTTCTCACTGTATGTGGATTTATGGCTGGGATGAAAGAGGTTGGAAAGTTGCCAACAGTTGGGGAACTCGTTGGGGAGTTAATGGTACAGTTATTCTTCCTTTTGAAACTAAACTCTCAGAGGTGTGGGGGGTTTGTGATACTTACAATAGTGAGAAGTTGAATAGCGAAATCATTCTCTTAAAGAATACTTTGATTAATTTAAGAAAAGAATTAAATGGTTTCTATATTACTGACGGCCCAACTCTTACAGAAGAGCATAAAAAGAAAGTACAACAAATTGAGACAAAAATGAATGCTATTGAGGCAAAGATTAAGCAACTGCAAGATGGTTATTTGGAAGTAAAGAAACCATTTAAAAATGTAGATTGGCTTGCAACTGCTCTTAATGCAATTATTCAACTGTTCTGGAATATCTTTAATAAAAATAAATAAAGGAGTTTTATGATATGAGAGTATATAATTTCCCAAGTGATGAGATACATATCAAGAATAATAAAGGAGAAGAACTTGCTAAAATTGGCCCAGATGGAGTTGAAATTGAGGGTGGCTCGATGGGGGGGGGCGTACACGCCCTCGAAGAAAAGGTCTTTTTTGATGGAGTGGCAGTTGCGCAAGAGTGCCCGCCAGCCCCATATGATGGGTTCCCGCCATTGATGATTTTGGGCGATAAGCCGTTGGATGGCTCAATAAAAGCTATTGATGCGGAATTTGATGGGGCTCATATTGTTGCAAATAGAGAGTTAGGGAGGTTTGGTTTTGAGTGGACGTCGCAAGACGAGAATGCTCCAATTGCATTTGTCAACGTTCCAATATATGGTGATGAACACACTCTTTTTTCTAGGACACTTGAGTATAGCCAAGGAGAATCGATTGATGTTAGTGAAGATTTTAATAATCTCGTAGATAATTATGATTTGGGGACTGTTGTAGTAAAAATCAATGGACAAATTGCTCAAATGGGAGATTTGGACACCACATCATTTTATATCTCAAACGCTTAGGTTGTTCAAAGTGCGAAAGATGATACTATGTGGTTTTTTGATGCTAACGAAACTGGAGAATACACCATAGAGGCAATTGTCCCAAGCACAAAACAAATATTTGCCGCCGTCAAAAAACCTGTGGAGATTGGAGAGTCTCATTCAATTAAAATTTCTTATGTCACGCAAGACCCTAAATTTGCTGAGGGCTCAACATTTGTTGCGGATTCATTGGGGTTAATAAGAGTCCTTTATAACAAAAATATAAATGAGGAGGCAGACCAAGGAGCTCCCAAATTGGCTATTGAGTCAAGCTCCATCGTATAGATAACGGGTCTCAACTCCGTTCAACCCTCCAATGCAATACACATATTTTTAAATGGGGCTCCAATGGGATGGGACGATGGTCAATGGGTTGTCCTTCATAGCGATGGCAAATGGTACCGTGTAGTGCCGAACACCAATTGGGAGTTTGGCACATTAGATGGGTCTCCAATAGAAAATGATGAATTAAATCTTTTAATTATTGAAGTTGCTCCGGTGCCTTTGCCAAAAATGAGCAGTAATGCGACGTACACATTGAAGGCGGTTTACCAAAATGGATATGCGCAAATTCAGTGGGTATTCAGCTAATATGTATTAAACCCAGCAAGAAGAGGAGCATTAAATTGCTCCTCTTTTTCATCATCAATATCTATAATATCCACTCTCAACCTTTTCTCTTTCTACCTGTCTTTTTAAAAAGCATTCATCGCACAATACCAACCCATTGCTTGTATGAAACTTGCATACTCTTCTTGCACTCTCTTTATTGTGGACAACTTCTCCGTTTGCTGAATCTCCAGTATGCACAACATCCATAGCCCCACAATCATCACACTCAAATGCATATTCAAAGCATCGCATAACCATTAGTCCCATTTGAACACCTCCTACATTTAATTTGTTTTAAATCATATCTTTCAATACCAACTTCTTTATAAAAGATATTATATCCCTCAAAGATAAAAAGCCTATTGCATATATCACATCTCTTGGGCAAGAAAGCAAAACTGTCATTATACGTTATTGTCATTCTTATTCCTCCATCTCCGCCCCGCAATTGGGACAATAGTTTGATGGGTCTCCCATTCGCAAAACGCCACAACACGAACATTGCAAACATACATCTGAAATAGGATAATCTATCCATCTGCCTTTCTTTTGTTCTGCTTTAGCATCCTCATAACCCTTTTCGTACTGTCCACGGTCATACTTTAATGCTTTGATTAATTCATCTTTATCTACTTTAATGTCAACTTGTTCAACTGCTTTATATATTTCATCTTCAAGGCTAAATTGAATCCCCTTGTTAATTAGTGTTATTGGACTTTCATACATCTTTTGTTTCCTCCATCTTTGTGCCGCAGTTGGGACAGTATTTAAGTCCCTTAGCCCAACTATCATAATGCAGTCCACATTCAGAGCAATAGCAGTTACCCTCTTTGTCCATTTCCCATTTACCAATCCTTTGCTCTGGTTGGCTTAATGCTTCAATTGCCATATCGACTGCCACCTCTATATCGTCTGGTAAATTGCTCCCATAGTTTGCTTCATAATATAGCCAGTTTATCTTTTTGGCCGCCTCTTCTCTTGTCATTGCTTCTCCCTCTTCTCCCTTTTTACCTTTGCATTCCAATCTAACTTTTGTCCACAGTATTTACAATAATTGCAGTCAAGCACATCGCATCCACAAGAGGGACACTTGCATATATATTCGTTTACTGGTTGAATAACTCTTTGTGGCTCTTGTTTCTTTAAAGCTTCAATTACTATATCAAGTATTTTACTCGATTCTTCTCTTGCCATCACTCTTTCTCCTTGCCTCTTGGCGCCCTCTCCCAACTTAACTTTTGTCCACAATGCTGACAAAAGTTAAAAATTTCATAGCCGCCACAAGTTGGACATTTCCACGTATGCTTTGTATTTTCTTTTACAGGAACAAGTTCTGGTTTTTTAGGTATCTGTTTTTCTAAAGCCTCTATCGCCAAATCATATGCAGATGCTGTATTATCATAATCTACATATTCATCAAGATATTTGTTCTTTAGTTGTGTTAGTTTTCTAATCGCCTCTTCTTTTGTCATTTCAATGCTTCCTCCATTCTGCTATAATTGCCAATGCCCCGAGACCAAGGACACACCCACAGACAATAGCTAGGAAGAGTTCTATGCCAACTATCACCTTTAAGCTTTCTATTGCACTAATCAGCCTCTCTGCAAGTTCTTCCGTCATTTCTTCTCCTTTGCACTACATATTGGGCAATCATTTTCACAGAGCATATACGTCCCTTCACTTAACCATAAACTTCCATATTCTTTTGTTCTTACTTCTATCCCAATATCACCCTCGTACCATTCTTCGACAGTTAGACACATATCTGGGCCGTCATATACAAAAATATGAACCTTTGTAAAAGTGAAATTTCCAAACCCAATGTTATGATTGCCACAAGCTCCAAGAACTACCATCATAAATATGATAATTAGAATGACAAACCACTTAAACGCTACATATTTCTTTTTCATTGCTTTATCCCTTCCTCCCAATATTTGCAGAAGAAGTCGGGCTCAACATAACTCCCCAACACGAGGCTATTCTGGTAATTGCAAACATATTTATTTTCAACTATTTCTTCACACCACTTGCAATTCGCACAATGCCCAATAATAGGTTGCAATAGTGCTTCAATAGCCAAGCGCAAAGCTTCTTTATCGCACGAAGTGTCGCAATTACACACCACATCTATCAGATACTCAGTAGCTTCTTCTCTTGTCATTTTAAATCCCCCACTTATTTCTTGCTTCATCTAATAGCATTGCCATCTGCCTTACCCTTTTTATTCCTTCGTATGAAAGAAGTATTTCATACGGCCTATTGTACTCGCTCATTTCTTCATTCCAACATACAGCTATCATATCCAAGTGAATCCCATAATATTGTATTGAATAAAGTGAGAGGGTGCGACAATCTACTGTAACTTCATCTGGATTTGCAAAGTCAATATGTGCAAGCATTTGTTTTCTTATTTTTTCTTTGATTTCTGCAATTTGTTTTTCTCTTTCATCGTAAGTTTGCCGCCACTCATCTACAGACATTATTGGGGGATTTTTAGGGTCTAACATCATTTCATCAATGTCTTGTTCCCATTTATTCATTGAAGTATCATCAGCATCTATCGGTTTCATTATTCTCTATCTCCTATTGATTCATTAGATTTTTTAGATTTGGCAATCTGTTTCCGAAGTTCCTCAACCTCGCTTTCAAGGTCTTCAAATTTATTCGCAACTAGTACTACTCCGAACCCCATAACACAAGCGCAGAACATACATAAAATAGCTCTTAAGGTCGGGTAGCTCTGAAAGCATACAAAACTTGCTACATAGCCTATTACACCAGCAACTATAACATACAATCTATAAGCCATTATTCTTCCTCCATTCTTGCCCCACTGTGAGGGACAAGAGTATTGTAACACAATTTTTAGGTAATGTCAACTATAATTTTTAATTTTTTTATGAATATTGCCACTGCTTTGTTGGCTTCATTCTTCCTTTTCCATTTCTGCGCCGCAATGCGGGCAATATCTACAATCCCAAGCTTGAGTTAAAGCGGACTGCCATTGTTCTTTTATTTGCCCATCTAATACAAACTCATAAGGTTCAAAATTCCCGCAACGTGAGCAGATGTAGCGTCTCCACTTTTCGTCGCACACAGGCAACCATTGCCCCTTCGGTCTCTCCTTGAGTGCTTTGATAGCCATATTAATCGCCGTAATGTCTTCGTACACAACCATCTTCTGCAAACAGCTAATTGCTTCTTCGTTTGTCATCTTTCGCCTCCGTCTTCGTATCGCTCTTTGGGCTTCCAAAAAATGGTTGGTTGGATTTGCACTATTGCCTTGCACATATCTTCTATGAGTTGCTCTTCTACGCCCCTTGGTGTATCTAAATAAGGGAATGGCAACCGGCTTTCTACACCTCGTCTTTCATCGCGTAATTCATATTCACCAATGCCATCGTCTATCCACACAGAGAGTGTCAATCTATATTTCTTGCTTGGAATGCGTTCTTCTCTTTCAGCTTCTCTTTTCAACGCCTCGACAGCCATCTTTTGCGCTTGGGCGGCAAGGCTTTCATCTGCGACATCCATATTAAGGATTTCAATTGCTTCCTTTTTCGTCATCGTTTTCACTCCTCCCATTCTTTTTCTCTTTGGCTAATCCACTCTTCCCATTCTTGCAAACAACCTTGTGCATTAAATCCAATCTCGTGCATTGACTGTTCGGGTCTCCCAATATATTGTCTTGCAAGCAATACACGGTCTAAACACCAGTCACATATGTCTACGACTGTTTTAAAATTCTCATAAACTTGTGAATCATAATTTGTTTCGCCTACGGGCTCAGTTGAGCCAACTAATGCATCAAGTAATTTAATTATTTCATCGGAATTTAATTTTGCCATAGATTTTAATTTCTCCATTTTTATCCCCATTTTACAAGTTGGAAAGAATGCCCGGATTCTTCGTAATACTTTTCACAAACTGCTTTAATAAGTAAAATAGCCATATCAATAGCAATATTGTCAGCAATTATATTGTTTTCATAAATTAATCTATATCTCTGCTCTTCCATTTCTTATTCCTCCCACGATTGCGGTAACACTGTCCAAGAAATTGCTTCTTCATATGGCTCTGGCAAAGGCATCCACGCAACAGGTCTGTCTTCGTCTTCTTCATCATACATACCAAGCTCAAACTGTGACGCAAAATGATAGGTGTAAAAATCTATATTCCCCGATGCGTCACAAATAAGAACCTCTTCTCCATCACGAGGCAATGGTGGCAAACACATATATCCATCATCGCTCTTGCACTCGCATCCGAATATCACTTCTGACCATCTTTTTACCTCTTCTTCATTCAAGGGCCTTGTTTTTATAGGATTCCACTTCCCTTTTCCCCGCTCAGGCCGTGCAGATGGCAAATTAAGAATTACTCGTCTGTCGATGTCATTCATATTTTGGACGAAAATTTTATGCTCTATCCAATCTCCAACATCTAAATCATTTGATTCTTGGAATTGTTTTTCAGTCTTTGCCTCATATTCGTACAATGCTTGCCATAGTGCGTTAATCGCCGCCTGCCTGCTAATTAAATCAACCATTGTTTTCACCCCATAAAACTGCTTTTACTTTCCTTTCAATCTCGTCAACAATGGGGACGAGCGGCTTTGCTTTTATTTCGGGCTCTTCGTCCAACTCTTGACAAATCCGCTTCTCTCTACCCATTGCGGCTAAAAATATACATTTCTCATCATAGGTTAATGTCGGAGCCTCCGGCTCTTGTAATGCTTCAAGTACCATATAAAGAGCAATTTCATTCTCTCTCCCCAAATAGTAATTACAAGCGTTGTCGCATAAAAACTTTACTTTCTCAATTGCTTCTTCCTTTGTCATTTCTCTATCTCCTGTGTTAAGTCCTTTTTAACAATATCTGCGATTTTGGCATATCTTCGCCTATCATCTCGTTCGCATAGCAGAGGCATATCTATAACCCTTTCTATGATTTCCATTTTCGCAAGTGCTTCGATAGCCATATCGACCGCTTCTCTCCACTCTTTATAACAACTAGCCGGGTAGCCTGCGATTAAAAAGTCCATTGCTTCTTCTCTTGTCATTATAATCTTCCTTCCATCTCTGCGCCGCAGTGCGGGCAATACTTATAGGTTTCACGAAGTTTAGTCGTACAACCACATTCTGAGCATACTGGGATTGTGTCAAAGAATCCATACGGGTCGGGCACATCCAACCACTTTCCTTTCTTTTTCTCTGGTTCTCGCAACGCTTCAATAGCCATCTCTACTGCTTCCGATTCTTTATCTGTTAAGTAGTCTTGATTGTAAACGCCCCAAAGCTCTGTTAAAATCTCTTTCGCTTCTTCTCTTGTCATTTCTCGACCTCCATTTCCGCTCCGCAGTTGGGGCAAAATTTCCATTTGCCAGTATTATTAAGAAACACTTCATTACAGACCGAACACCGCACCTTGCTATAGCCCGCAATCGGTTTTCCTATCCACTTGCCTTTCTTCCGCTCCGGTTCTTGCAATGCCTTAACTGCCATTTTGTTCGCTTTTGCTTCTTCTTCGGTTAGGCAATCCTCAAAATCGCTGCCCCACAGTCCGATTATAATCTTTATAGCCTCTTCTCTTGTCATTGTTCCTTCTCCATTTTTACAATGTCTTCATCTGGATATTTTATAGAAAACTCTACAGCCTTTGAGTTTTGTTCACGAAGTTTGTCGATAAAATAATACGCCTCATCAAATGAATATACAGTAATAAATGCGAGTGTTCTCCGCTTAGAATCAAAGGCAAATACTTCATAGTGTGAACAAGTCATCATTTTTTCTCCTTATATGGCTTGGGCAGTGGCATCCAAGCAACCACGTTTTCCATATCATCGTATTCACAAAAATAACACCCATATTCATCTTCCGCAAAAGTATCAATCCTTATATCGCCATTTCGCAGACAAATAAGAACATTCTGCCCATCATCGGGAAGTTGTGATGTATATATGATTGCTTCGTCATCCAAGAGTTTATACCCACGCAGCTCTTCCCACTCTTTGCGCTCGTCCTCATCCATAGGTCTTGATTTAATCGGTATCCATTCACTCATTTTTCTTCCTCCACTCGCTTAATGCCTAATACGACAAAATCCTCTCTTAACCCCCATCCTGACAACACATATGTAATTTCGTATACTTTAGTGTTCAAGGGATGGTCTATCCAGCCGATATCGTCTACTACCGTAAAAACTATTTGGTCGCCCTTGTTATACCCTCGGTCATTGTACCGAACTTCGAATGTTTTCTCTCCATTAAGGACGGCGTCCGCAAATTGGTCTCTTATTTTCAAGTTGTGTGTCATTTTTCTTCCTCCCCCATCCTTGCAAGATTTGTACGATGCGTCTTCAAGTTCAATTTCTTCAAATTTAAGTATAGTATAGTGACATTCTTTGAGATAATTAGTGCTCCCGCAACACCCGGTGTTACTATAGCAGGTCTCTTCTTCGTTGAGTTCCCACGCTATATCCTCAACATAGCGGTCTCCAGTTACCCAGCGATGGTTTGCTTTGTCGAATGCTTCCAAAAGTTTCTTCGCCCTTTCTTCTGTGTTGCAGTGTATTGCGAGCTTATTTTTGCTTTCAAAAAATTCTTTAATTGTCATTTCCTTCTTCCCCCGTTGAATGTTCAATCACTGAACAACCCGTCTCATCTGCAACAGTAATTCGGTAATCTGATGCTTCAAATATATAAGGACGGTACAATATATCTTGCTCTAAGTCTTTTGCAATATCGTCAATAGGACGAAATGGTAGTCCCTCTATGTCTGGGATATGATACTCAATAGTTACCCGAATCATTATTCTTCTCCCCATCTACTGTCAAATATAGCTGTGCACAATTATTGCCGAGCGACTGTCTTAAGTGTAATAGTATAATGTTGCTCACAATTTTGCCGACAATATCATATTCGTCCTCTTCATCCATCGCGTCAATGTCTTCATATGTGAGCGTATGAACCAATGTATCATACACATATATTCTTATTGTGCAAGTATCATCATCCTCATCCACTCTTACCGTGTTATCTTTCAAAGAGTTTAAAAACTTACGAGATTTTTCGTTCATATTGCTCTGCTCCTTTCTTTGTTTGCTTCATATTCTTTGCACTTTGTACTTTCTAATAAGATAAGTGTTTTATGTACTCCGTAAGCGATATAGAATGCGGTCTCACCATCCATATGTGATATCTGTTCATAACTGAACCGATAAAACATATAATTGATTTTTGGTAAGATAATCTCGATTAGACCCCTGCTTGTGTCATTTCTGATATAAACCTCTATATCCTTAAAAGTGCGTATAAAACTATCAACTGTCATATTGCCTCCTTTAATTCTATGCCTTTTCCAAGACACACCGCTATTATACATCAATTTGATTTACTTGTCAAGCACTTTTTTTAAAGAAAAGCATTATAAATCAAATATTTTAATGCCCAAGACTCTTTGATGGAGCCATCATTAATACCATTGAAAACCTTTTCGCACAATCCCATCAATTTCATATAGTATGCAGAGTTGGTGGCCTTTGTCTTTTCTCTTGCTTTTCTATATAGATTAAATGTAATAACTGATGGGGAATCTTTTACCAAAGTTGAATACTGCCAAGCATTTTCGTTTCTGGCAATTATCATATCTATTAGCTCAAACAGATTACCCTCTCTATAATCTACAAAATTGTAAAAGGAAATATCTTTCCCCATTTTGCTCAATGTGCACAACTGCTCCAAAGTATTGATAACAACCCCAAAATCATTATTGCTCTTTTCAATAAGGGCAAGCAATTCCTCTTGTGGTATGACAACATTATTAGAAGCACAAACCTTAACTGCATACTCAAACAGATGCTTTGTGTCTTGCTTGTTGAACACCACTACATTGTTTTTAAAAGCATTGAGAGAATTCTTTTTCTCATTATAATTTTCAAGCATAACAATGGAGTATTTGCCAGTGTCTTTTAATGCTTGCAAAAGTGCTTGGTGCTTTTCATTTAATCCCTTTGAGCCATCCATCTGAACCACATACATACAATCGTCGGAGAGCACCATAGAAGCGTCATAAACCGCTTCTTCAAGAGTGGGGTAGTAGTTTACTGGTTGCCCCACTAACCTCGCTATTTGTGCCTTATAAACGAATGCTTGGTAGGGGTCATTGTCTATGAAGATAAGGAAGTTAGGGACTTCTTTTCTATATATCATTTGTTTGAGTTCTGCTGGAAGCATTTCAACGAATCCCCCTAAATAAAAAGGTCAAGATGGTAAGTGTCAAAGTCACTGTTAGTGCAAAGAACTCTATATCTACCACTATTATTTTTCCTCCCACTCAACTTCAACATTTGGGTCATCTAAAAACTCGTATATAGTATCTCTCACATTTTTTAAATCGTAGTACTTTCCCTTGAAGTCATCTTCGTCTATTCCAGAGACGATGTCGTCTACCAAGTCAACGGCATCGTGCAGAAGTTCATATTCTTTTCCTGTTAATTTAACTACTGTTGTTTTCGCTATTTCCATTTTAATTGCCTCCTATTTTTTATCGCTTGTTTTTTATCGCTTGCTTTTTGTAAAAAACAAGCCGAAAAAAGCAAGCCGAAAAATCCTTATTCTCCCTCGTGCATTACTCTCCAAATCCCAATAATCATTTTGTCCATAGTCATCTGCTCATTGAATTTGAAGCCCTCATTAATCTTAGCATTTGCCTCATTAACTACTTTGAGTATTTTAAAATACTTGTCACTATCCACAGAGCTAATGTCGGCTTCTGCAATAGCCTTGTACATTGCCTCGACAAAGTCTTTTGCTGTTCTCTCATCTCCTAATACTTTATCTGAAATATTCAAGACATTGCCAGCTCTTGCTTTTCCAATGTTGTCTAAAACAAACTTTGCATATTCATCAATATCCATTATAGTTCTCCTGCTACAATTAGTTTAAGCATTGCCTTTGCATTGCTATTATTTACATCTTTTCTATATGTGATAAGTCTGCCCACAAGTCTGTAAAGAGCATTCCTATCATTGCAATTGTCCATTACTTCATTAGGCAAGTCAACAAGAGTTGAGTTCTTTGTTGTTGCATAAACCAGACAATCCATAATCATATCTGTGAATGCGTCATAGAATTGTACCATATTTACTCCCCTCTTGTCAACCTCTTCTATACGAAAATATACATCATTTGCTATTTTATTCTTGATGCCAAGGAAGAGGCTGGTGAGTGCGGCTTGCTCGACAAGCCCAAAGATTGTATCGACATTGTATGTGGTTACTTCTCCACACTGTTCCATTACTTGCTGAAGATACTTAATGGCATCTCTCATATGCCCATCAGCAAGCATTGCAAGTCTCTTTAATGCTTCTTCTTCGACATTGACAATGCCTTCTTTGTTGGCAATATAAAAAAGCCTCTTCACAACATCTCTTGTATCTATCTTCCCAAAGTCAAATCTCTGCACTCTTGAAAGAATTGTGCGAGGAAGTTTCTGTGGGTCTGTGGTGCAGAAAATAAAGATACAGTTCTCTGGCGGTTCTTCAATAAGTTTCAATGCCGCATTCCAAGCCGCAGTAGAGAGCATATGGCACTCGTCAACGATGTACAGCTTGTAGTCACAATCAAGGGATTTCTGCTGTGCATCTTCTATAAGTGCTCTTATATTATCAACACCATTATTGGAAGCGCCATCTATCTCAATGGCAGACCCCTCTGTCTTATTTATTTCATTTGATATAATTCTTGCCATAGTCGTCTTGCCACAACCAAAAGCGCCAGTAAACAAGTATGCACTCTTCCAAGTATGTGATTCAATCTGCTTCTTTAAGATAGCAACAATGTTGTCTTGCCCAACAACATCTTCAAATTTTTTAGGTCTGTATTTAAGTGTAAGGTTTTCGCTCATTTTGTACAATCCTTTATAATTTCGTTATACAAATCAATGTCATTCTTTTTGAGCCAATCTTCCGGGTAGCAAACTGCGTTCCAGAGGGTTCTTTTTGTTCTACCGTTGAAGTCATAAAATGCTTCGTCATCTTCAACTGCCCAATGCCCTTCAATGGGGAAGTACACCTTCTTCAAGTGTGGGAATCTCCAACACAGTATCATTGCAAAGTAATAGCAATTGCCCTCTGTCCAGTGGCAGTCAACATCAAATCTTCTTTTAATAAATTCTTCTATCTCGTTCATATATTTATCACAACACAACTCTTTTTCGGGCACCAACCTTGCCAAGTCTTCTCATAGTTTTCATCGTGCAAATCAAATCTGTACATACCATTTGTCTCTTGCACAATACTACCATACATAGTGGCAAAGGGTGGTGCTATATTGTTATTCCATTTTTCGTGTAAGTCAAAGCCATCGTATGGGTGGATAATGTAATCCGAGAAGACTACCTTGACTTCTTTGGGGGTGGAAGTGTTTCGCTTAAAGACAATCTTTTCAAAGCCACCAAGAGAAGAGTTATTTGATGTTATCTCAAACTCAATTCCCTTGGCTTTAATATCTGTAAGTTGTCTTATAAGAGATTCTTTAAACATTACTTATTCTCTTCTGCCTTCTCATCATCAAGTGCCCACTTGATTGCATACCTAAGCATATTAGCAAGATGACCTACATTGAAGTCATCAGAACCCTTGAGGTCATCATTGGGGGTGGAGTAGTAGATTGCCTCAATCTCATCATCTGTGAGTTTGAAGAATCTATTGGCGATAACCACACTGGTAAAGTTGTTGTTGATATGGTGTTCAAACTTCTCCTTGACCTTGTAGTCCAAAACCTGAATCCACTGTCCATTAGCATCCTTAACATTCCTATAGTACTGTTCATACCTATTGATTTTGTAAAGGTCGTGAAGAAGTGCAACCTTGATAATGGACTTCTTGGAGATAGAGGCATCGAAATCCTCGCCATACTCCATTTTAACAACCTTAATGAGTCTTTGGAGAACATTGATTGAGTGTCCAGCCCAACCACCTACTGTGCTCATTGTGTGCTTAATGGAAGAGGGCGCTACGCTTGCATCAGTAGTGTCGAGCCAAGCAATAAACTCATCGGCCTCTTCACCAAGGTATGCTTTCATTGTGTTCTTGTAAATATCGTAATTAGCCATTAGTCTGTTCCTCCTTGTTTTTTCTTGCTCCCTTTTTAATAGACCAAGTTCTCTTCTTTCTCTTAACATCTGCCGGGTCAATGCGGTGCTGTGTAAAGGTGGGCACCAGCATTATCTCATACTGACCATTAATAACTCCCTCTGGGTTAAGGTCGAGGAGATAGCAGATTCTTTCGAGGTTTTTTGTAACCCTCTTGAAGCCAATCTGTCCCTCTTCAATCTTGCGGTAAGCAGAGAGGCTCATCCCAACTTCCTTAACGAAGTCTGTCTGCCTCGGGCAAACCTGCATTCTCTTTGTCTTGATAATCTCGTGCGGATACATTTTTTATTCCCTCCATTAGTTGTCTTAATATGCCTTTTTCAAGGCACGTTGCTATTATACATCAATTAAAATGGTTTGTCAACACCCTTTTTAGGATTTGCCAACTTTTTTCACTCTTAAAATATATTTTTCTTTCCCCCAAGCACTTGTTGGGAGCGTTGGTACTTCAACCTTATCACAAGCGTGGGCAGGGCTTGTTGCCATTACAACGCTTGAACTTACAAACTCTTCGTGCTCTCCACCCTTGTCTTTAATTCTTTTGTGGACATCAACCACATAAGCGTCAAGAGTAATGCACAATTCCTCGCTCCCCTTTGCTTTGATTTCATTGAGAGCAATCCTTGTATCAATACCTTTTCTGGCAATTCTAAGAGCAGTCATATAATCTCTATCATTGTAGGATGATACTCTGTTATAATTGTCTTGGTAGACTGTCTCCCCATTGTATTTGTATACCGCATCATTCCCACATCTCTCTATTTCAATGTTTCCACCCTCTTTGAGTATTTCGGTTACATAAGACTGGAGAGCATTTTTTATTGAAACCACATTGCCAATAAGCTCTTCTATATCAACTGTTTTCATTTTGCAATTCCCTTTCTGCTTTTGCGGTTTTCGACCCTATCGGGTATAAAATGCACAAATATAATTGGCACTACACCCGATAGGGTATAATTTAAATGCTTTCAGGATTTTTGTCTACAAAAAGAACTTTATTGTCTTTTAGATTGCGAAGAGTTATAATGGTGTTATCATAATCAGCTCTATACTTTGTTGCCGACATAAAGAACTTCCTTGCTTCTACCTTACTCGAAAAGTAATACTTGTCATTTAAGTTCCAGTCGTAAAAGTGCACCACATACTTTTCCTTTTTCCCGTGGGTATAATTAAATGTCATTTTGCTTCTCCTTCCTCTGCATAGTAGTAAAACATTACTGCGGTACGATAAGCAAGATATGTAATATAGTACAACGCCGTCTCTGTCATATCCCTTATATCTCCGTACGTCAGCGTACAGTAGTGATGGCCATAAATTGTTATTCGGTCATTTTCCATATCATAGGCGACGTGCTTTCTAAAATCAACCGTGTCACCCTGTGCCCAGCTATCGAGCTCATTGTTAAATGCAACATTAAATTCTTCTTTAGTCATTGTCTGTTCCTCCCTTTATTATTTCTTCCCCAACGCTTTAATGGCCATATTTAATGCTTCAAAATTTTCTCCATCAGCACTCATAGCCATTTCCTGCAAATGCTTGATTGCTTCCTTTGAGGTCATTGCCTTCTTCTTCTCTTCTTTTTCTCCCTCTGTCCAGTAGCCATATACTGCTCTATCAGTTTCATTGCCATAAATCTCTTTATAGCAATCTGCACTGTTGTAGGTGTCATAAATAACTCCGTCCTTTACATTGACCAAATGCTTGGAGATGGAAACAATAATGTTCCCAGAGGGGAGTTCGTTCTCATTGAAGTGCATCTGCACTCCCTTGCCTACTCCACAAGTGGAGTGCCAAACCCAACCAAGACTTGCAATGTACTTCTTGAGCACTGACTTGTTGATGCCATTTCTAGCACTGCTGGAACTGCGCCACTTGCTCTTGCACTCCTTCTGCATAGCAGAGAGGTCATCATAGACCTTTTTGTAGTCGAGACCAGTTGCATTGCAGATAGCCCTTGTAACACAATCTCCAACATTCTTGGCTTTAAAGTACTTACTTCTTCCGCCATCACTATAGACAAACTTCATAGTTGCTTCCTCTCTGCTGTTTTTTCACGAGGTATCGCCCCTCATCTTTCTCTACCATTATACAACTTCAAGAAATGTCTGTCAAGTGATATTTTTAACCAAACCCCCTAAAAAGTTGTAATTTTTTAACCAACTTTATAGGGGGAAAGATTGAGAAGTTTATTCTATGTGGCTTATTCTGTTTTCATCTTTAACTACTGTAATCATATTGTCATAAGGAATATCTATATCATTATGATGTGTTACAATGAATATGGAATTGATGTCTTGTAGCCTTAAAGAGATTGTTTTGACCAATGCTTCTGCGCCAGAAGAATCCAAGAAGTCAAATATCTCATCAAATACAATTATATTGCAGGAGAATCCCATAAGAGCACAAAGCATATCTCTAATGGCAAGCTGAATGATGATGTCAACCTTTTGTCTTTCTCCACCAGACAACAACTCATAAGCCTTGCCGTCATAGAGAATATCAATGTTATTAGCAGACAACTCAAACTTGATATTGGTTGTGCCGAAAATGTCATTACAGTAAACCTCGGCTCTTTTGCCAATATAGCCTATAATACCTTCAAGGAGATAGCCTCTAAAGTCTCTTTTGACAAGAGTCTCCATTTTAGTGACAATGCCTTTTCTCTCATTAAGAATATCTAATGTATTTGAAAGGGTTTTTGTCTCGGCAGTAGTCTGGGCTATTTGTTCCTCTTGCTCTTTTATCTTTTGTTCCAACTCTGCAATTCTGCTTACTCTATTGGCTTGTGCCTCTTCGAGACGAGCAATCTGTGCAACTGTATTATTGAGACAGCCCATCTTTTCATTTAACTGTGTTTCCAAGTTAGCAATGTTATTGTCAATGTTGGTGATGAGTTTTCTGATTTCATTTCTTACTTCATTCAAATGGTCATTATATGCAGACTCTTGTTCTTTAATGAAATCATTGATTTTTAACCCCTCACTTGTTATTCGATTAAACTCTGCTTTGAGAGCATCATATTCTTTGTGCAAGTCAGTGGTATCAATCTTGACCACATTAGGAATTTTCTGTCCACAAGTAGGGCACACATCTACAACTCCATCAAGCATTTCATACTGCTTTTTAATATTGGTTGCTTGTGCACAAATGGCAGAACCTTTCTCTCTATAGTCTTGCAGTGTTTGCCTTGCCGCCTTAATGTCAGGTCTTTCTTCAAAGTCATTAGACGACATTGCTTCCAGCAATAATTCATTTTGTTTATTTCTGGCAACCTTGCTCAAAGAGATAGTTTCTTTGGTTTCTTCAATTTGCTTTTCAAGAGCTTCTTTGGCTTCTCTTGCTTCCTTGAGGGGAGTATCAGCACTTTTCCTCAATTCTACGACCTCATTATAACACTTTTCCTTATAATCCTCACACATTATAGTGGTGGTTTCAAGGCGCATTATAGAGTTCTGTATATCTCTTATCTGCTTCTCAAGTTCGTCTTTTCTGTTGGCAATTCTACTCTTGACATCTTCAATCATAAAATCACTTTTAGAAAGACCCTCTAATATTTCCTTTCTCTTTGCTGGTGTGTTATTAGAAAATCTAAAAGGCATACCCTGCCCAAGCAAGACAACATTGCCAAGCAATTGAGCATCAACATCTGTGAAGATTTCACTAAAAATCTTTTCACTATCCCTAATGCCTTTGCCAGAAACATCTTGGTCATTGACAAAGATTTTAAGATTAGTCCCATACTTGCTATGATTCTTTGTGCGAATAATCTTTACTGCATCATTGCCATAAGCAAACTCGCACTCGACCAAAGCACCATCATTACCAAAAAGGTTGGTGACATCTTTTGCACCTCTTGATGTTTCTCCTGTCAATGCCCAAAGAATAGCATCGTGAATAGTGGATTTGCCAGAGCCATTGCTTGTGGCATTGTCAAATGGACAGTTGTTAATCCCCTTGACAAGCACATAGCCCTTGTTGTCTAATTCAACTTCAGCCTCTCCCATAGAAAGGAAGTTAGATATTTTAACTCTTTTAAATGTGATGTCCATTATTCTTCTCCGTCTTCATCGTCCCAATCTTGATAATGGATTAAATAAGAAATGCCAATTATAATAAATAATATAATGTCAAGCGCAACTCTTATAATAAGCGGTGCAAACACTACTATCCAAGATGCCTCTATCACTCCACTCAACTTCATTACTAAGAGCATAAATGAAATTGCTATGGCAAAAAGAAATGGATGCTTGAAAGCTGTCGCCATATTAACTAATGATTCTTTGCTCATACTCTACAAATTCCCTCTACTTCCTCTTTGATTAAGTCACTCACTCCAATCTTTTCAAACACACACTGTCTGAATTTTTCAAAGTGGTCAACGTGCATTATATCACCTTTCTCTTCTTCTTGCAACTCCTCTTTTCGCATAACCAACTTATAGATTTTGCCTTCAAGCAAATCCTTTGCAGTTTCATACTGCTTGTCATCAATAGAGGCGGTTATAACTGCGTTGCGCTTCATACTCTCTACGAGCTTGCACAACTCTTCGTTTTTCTTGCCAGAGAATTCTACTTTGTAGAAATTGTAGGCATAAGGGTTTTCTATCAACTCATATTGAAGAGTTTTTGTGTCGAGTATCATTACATTGTGAGAATATCTAAAAGCATCTTCTCCAAAGTTCTGCCCAGTAAGATTGCCAAGATTGATTAAGTTGCCAGTTCTCTCTCCATTATGAAGATGCCCATTGATAAACAAGTCACAACATCTATTAATCTCTTCCAAGTCAAAGCCCTTTTGAGATACTGTTGCTCCATATCTAATTCCCTTAACATCATTGTGAGAAAACACTAACACCTTATTGTTGTCTCTTTTAATATTGAGAGTTTCTGGGTTTATTGTATAAGGGAAGATATACAAATTAAGCTCATCAATGGGGACAAAGAGTGGGTCTCTTACAATGTTAAAGCCCACATCTTCCAAGACTTCAACGCTTGAATATCTTGCATTGCCATCTTCAATCTCGTGGTTGCCCACAAGAAATGTATGGGGAAGTTTTGCCCATTCGATTTCATTGAGCGCACTGATTTCCTCTGCATTAAGAGTCGGCTTGTCAAAGAAGTCTCCAAGACAGAAGATTGCATCACAGCCTCTTTCTTCTGCAACACCCTCTGCCCAATTAACGCTCTTGATTAGGTTTTCAAGCCTTGCAGAATATCTTTTCCCTCTGCCTCTAACAATAGAGGAATATGTAGACCAGTGTACATCTGTGTATATAAGCAACTTACTCAAGCAGTAACACCCCCATAATGTTTGGACATTTCATTGATAAGAGAAATAGTTTTTGATGTTGCAAAGTTGCAAAGCTCTTCGGGTGGAAATTCAAGGTCAATATCTTCTCCCAGAAGAATACTCGCAGCGCCCATAAGATAGGTGTAGTAGTCAAAGCAGGTTTTGCGAATCTCCATTGGGGTGGGAGTTCTTTGGAATGACTCCAATTCCATTAAGCACTCTTTTGCAAATACCTTGTGTGCTCTCTTTTCAAAATCTATCAGTTGTCTTAAAATCATCGCTTGTTACCTCCTTGAGATGATTACAAGCAACATTATAAATCATTTAATCTTCCTTGTCAACATCTTTTTCGTCATTTTCTTCACTTTTCTCAAAATATTCTTCAAGATACTCAATCATCTTGTCATCTTCGATAAAAAAGATATCTCCGTGTTTTGCCCATACTTCTCCAAATGTATTGGAAATAAATTGTCCAAATCTCCAGTCTGGCACATTCTCCCACACCTTTGCAAGCCTGTTACAAAAAATCTTAATTCTTTTAGGGTCTCTCATAATTCTTCTCCTTTTCAATTTAACATATTCTTATTCTTCATATATTCAAATATCAAAACCTTGCTGTCATAGTTGTCGATACTATATTCTGGCACTTTGACGTTTCCAAGTCTTTGTTCTTTATAGTTGCACCCAATAAGTGATGGGTCGACATTAGAATAGACTATCTTTTCTATGCCAGCATTTATGCAAGCACCATAGCACATAGGGCAAAGTTCGGCTGTGGCATAGATTGTGCTTCCAGCAATATTGTTTGCTCCCAAAAACTTCTGTGCATTATCAATGGCTTGCAAAACGCTGTGGCTTGTTACTCTGGGGCTGGCAATTGTCTTGTCTTGCCCTCTGCCTATTATTTGGTCATTCTTTACGACAACCGCTCCAAAGGGAAGCCCACAACCTTTTTCAATTGATTTCTTTCCCTCTCTTACTGCGGCTTTCATAAAAAAGATATCATCTCTTGGTACTGTTGAACCATTTGTCCTTGCCATCTTTAACTCCTTTTAAATTTCATATCATATATACCAAAAGTGGCACACTTGGTATTATTGTCCTGTAATGCCATTATCTTTGATGTGACATTCTCATCATTGGTCTTAATATAAATCTCATAAGTAAAACCATCTTTTTCGATTTCATATTTTTCAAATTTCATATTAATCAACTCCATATATTCTTTTTAGATTGGATGGGTGTCTCAATTTTCTCAGCCCACTACTTTCGATTTGCCTAATCCTCTCTTTAGTCAGTCGGAAGTCTCTGCCTATGGTGTCAAGAGTTTGAGCATTTTTCCCTATACCATATCTGCATTCAATAACTGCCTTTTCTCTGGAAGACAATATGTCAAAAGTGCCAACGATATTTTCATAAGCAACTTGCCTTGCCACAGCGTCCATAGTGTAGTCTGCCCCAATGCACATTTCAGATATCTCTGTCACATCTGTTCTGTTTGGAATGTGTGAGTTTGTGCCATCCTCATCGTCTCCTACTGGTGCATCTAATTCTACAACAGACCTATTGTATTGCACAAGAGTTTTGACTCTATCAAGACTCTCGCCCATACTTTTGGCTATCTCTTCTTCTGTTGGGGCTCTTCCATATTGCTGTTGCAATTCATAAAATGCCTTTTTGAAATTACACAACTTATTGTAAATGTACATTGGGAGCTTAACAACTTGCCCACAATTAGCCATAGTGGTTCTCAAATATAATCTAATCCACCAGAAAGCATAAGTGCCAAATTTAATGCCTCTTCTATAATCATATTTGTCACAAGCAACCATCAGCCCCATTGCACCATCTTGTACCAAGTCTTCTAACTCAACCCCCTTGCCAAGATATTTGTGAGCCATAGAAATAACAAGCCACATATTGCAAGCAATCATTTGTTCTTTGGCTTCTTCATCTCCAGCCTCTATTCTTTTAGCAAGTTCAACATTTTCTTCGGCAGTCAAAGATGGGTAGTGTTTTAAATCTCTTAACAATGCACTGATGCCACTCCCATCGTCGACAACTTCTGCCTCGCCTATTCTTTTGGGAGCAACTGTATCATTGTCAACAACTTTGATGTTTTTGGTAGTCAGTTCTTCGACAAGTCTATCTGCAACATCACTGTCAAACCCATCGAAGAGGCTGTATATTTCATCAATAGAGATTTTGCCCTCTCTCTTCCCTTTTTCCAATAAGTCTTCATAAATCTCTTTTTCTATCTACTTGTAGTCCATTTTAATTCTCCTTTCTCTCGTCGTCAATAATGGCATTTGCCAAGTCGCCTTTCATTTCAATAATCTCTTGCACTCTTTCATCATAAGTGTTCTTTGTGATGAGAGTATAAATAATTACTGGCTTCTTTTGCCCTATTCTATATATTCTATCACACGCTTGTTGGAAATCACTGTCAGTCCAAGGAGTGTCAATGAATATCATATAAGAAGCAGAAGTTAATGTTATGCCAGTTCCACATTTTTGCCAAGTGCCTATAAAGACTTTATTTGTATCTGTGGTTTGGAATTGATTAACATTGTAAGAGAACAAGGCATCTTGCATATCCCCAGTGCCAATTAAAGGAGAATATTTAGACAGCCTCTTCTCCATTTCATATACTGTATCTTTAAAGTTAGAAAAGATTACAACTTTATCTCCTTGGGAGACAATGCCTTCCACCATTTCCTCGCACCTATCCAACTTGGCACTCTTACTAACAGTAGATGATAGCATAGATGGGCAAGAGGTAATCTGCCTCAATCTCATATTTATAGTTATCTCTTCTATTATTGTTGGCTTGTGGTCGAGTTTATCTAATTCATCTAACACAGATTCTTGCACTTTTCCATACAAATCTGACTGCTCTTTTGACATTTCTACATATTCGAGCAAATAATTCTTTGGTGGCAAATCCAACATTTGCTCTTTTGTTCTTCTTAATGCACAGACACCAAGAATCTCTTTGAGCATTTCAAGATTTTTATGCCCCATAATTTCTACGTTATTATAGCCACCATAAATGTTGTAAAGAGATTTAAATTGCCCATAGGTCGAAGAAGTGTTGCCAGTCCATTTAAGAGGCACATAGCAATCTTCTGGGTGGCTGGTGACAATAGTTCCAGTAAGCCCAATCTTTCTCTTTGCCTTTAACTTCATAAGAGTTTTTGCAGATTTACTTGTAGGAGTTTTACAAGTATGTATCTCATCAAAGACAATCATATCAAACTTGTATTTCGATTTAGTGTATGCTTTTGCAAAATCTGAGTTCTGCAATGTCTCCACATTTGTGATGACGAATAATTCATCTCCACCATTTTTTAGTTCATCTAATCTATCTGCAATAGTGGCATAAGTTTCTCTGCCCTTACTACTAACTCTTCTTCCCAATATACGGAAAGACTCATCGCTATTCTTTGTAATTTCACTTGCCCAATTATACCGCAAAGAAGCAATGCCACACACAACAAGACAATGCTTTACTTCTTTCATCTTTTTAAGCATCACAACTAAATCGATAATTGTTTTTGTTTTGCCAAGTCCCATATCATCAAGCAACAACCAACCATCGTGATTAAGGCCATATTCTATTGCTTTAATTTGGTGGTCATAAGGCTTGACCTTAAATTTATATCTCTCTGGTATTTTGATGTCTTTATTCTTTGGCTTGGCTATATTGTTAATCAAAGTCACATCATCATATTGGGATAATGTGCTTATCAAAATCTCTATCTTTGTGGTGGGCAGTTCTATGGTTTTGGTATTCTTGTCATAGTATGCACACTCCATATTTGATATAAGAGCATAGGCTGGTTGCGATAATGCACCAGCCTTTACATATAGAGAATATCTGCTTGCTATTTTATTTGATTGGTCAAGCGTGATTTCAAACATTAATAAATCCTCTCATTGAATCCATTGTCTCAATTGCAAGAGATGTGAGCTCATCCATAGTCGCTTCATCAATGTGCCTAAACTTCCACAGCCACTCAATTTTGCTTGTGAGCATAGGGATTGTTGCTCCAACATATCCGCCATACCTCATTCTGTTAAATGAGTCTTTAATCCACTCTACTTGCTTTCTCACTGTGCTCTGTTTCATTTTTGCTTCCTCCCCCAATCTTATTTATTCTGCCAAATCTCCAACTTTTCGATAATGGTTTCGAGAGACCTTGCTTCTCTTACCGCCCCAATATCATACAGTTCATACATTGCATTGATTAGCCTTTCCTTTGCGGGGTTGACATCTCCTTTGATTTCTGCTATTCTTTCCATTTTGTCGATTCTGTTCATTGTTTGCTTCCTCCTCCCATCAAATCACAAAAAGTTTGTTGTACTTCTTGTAGTACCAGAACAGGCAATCCCCCAAAAAACTTACACTGTCGAGGGTTTCACCATACTTCTTAGCATCAGCCTCTACCTTGTCACATATGTCTTTGCCAATCTCTCTGGTAGCCTCCTCAAAAAGACCTCTGTCGATAATGATTTGAGCCTCTCTATCCCAGTCGGTATTGTTGATTGTAAGAGTTCTGGACAAAATGTTGTACTTGCCACTGTAAGATAACAAATACTTAAATCCATCAACCTCAATGCTCCAAGTCGTGAAGTAGTGGCCCCAGTCATCTCTGTGCTGTGATGCCTCCATATACTCTCTGCAAACCCGAGCCTGTGCTTCTGAAATAATGCACCGATTGGGGTATTTGGGATTGTACATTTTTGCTTCGAAACTCTGTAAGAAAGTTTCTGTGAACCATTTTAATCCATCTGTCTTTGTCATTTTTTGCTTCCTCCTTTTGTGCTACTTCCAAGCACACACATATTATACTACTTTAAAAATATATTGTCAAGCACTTTTTTTAAAATATTTGATTTTTTAGTGTAATTATTATATATTTTTAGAGAGAGGTGATATAAGGTGCCGTTAAATCCAGACAATAAGGCAAGTTTGCTTACATATCCAACTATGGTTGAGACCCCATTTATTATAGTCACAATAGGAGACTATACTTTTGGCGTAGCCAATAAGCAGAAAATGTCTTATGGGAATTATAAAGTGGATTTCCCAAACTACATAGATAGTATGACCGTTACAAAGATTAATGGCACAGTTAATCAATATGAGTTGAGTATGACATATCAAATCACTCAAAATGATGACCCTAATATGTTTGAAAAAATCTTTTCCTCTGTTTCTAAAACAAGGAAGATTGTTTTCTCCTATGGTGATTGGAGTTATCCCTCTTATATCTATAAAGATGAAGAAGGCATTATTACTAAGATTAATACACAATTTAGTGCAAAGCAAAGTTGTATATCATATCGTATTAGTGCAGTAAGTACTTGTGCATTGTTGACCGCTGTTAGGGCTAATTTCCCAGCAAGGATTGCAAAAGCAAGTGATGTATTAAAAGAACTCATTAATAATGACCAATACAAGATACAAGAGTTATTCCCCGGAATGACAAATGCCAACATTAACAAGTATAATTTAATTCCCGGCGATGATACAGTTGTAGATATACATAGGCAAGTTGGTATGTCTGTAATAGACTATATAAAATATCTTGTCAATTGTATGAAATTCCAAGGAGACACATCTGCTGATGGAGCAAGGAATTATATCTATGTTATCACTATGGATGCCAACAAGCAGACAATGAATGGTGAGTATTTTAAAATCACAAAGATTGGTGTCAACTCTGGTTATCAATATATCAACAATCAAGCAGAGTATGTTATTAATGTTGGCTACCCAGACAAAAAAGGTGTAATGGATTTCAGTGTCGAGCAAGGAGACAACTGGTCTATTCTGTATAATTATAATAAACAAATAGCAGTGCCAAAGCACACTTATTCTATTGATAATAATGGCAACTTAGAAGCTACAGAGACAAACAATCTTACAATGGATTATACATTGTCGAAAGAAGATTCCGCCCAATAGAACTGGTGGTCATAGGTCACTGCTTTCCCGATAAAAGCAACATTAAAGATAAAAGGTCTTATGAGACCTCAGTTACTAATGTCCTACATTAAGGTTAATGTGTTGTTTTATGGACGCAAGCATATTGCAAGTGGTATTTATTCTATACTCAAACAAACTGATGATATTGATTCAAATGGATACAGAACAACTTTGCAATTGCTTAGAATTAAAGGGGACGACGAATAGTAAGGGTGTATTAATCTTTTAAGGGAGAGTTGTTATGGTAAGAAAGGCGATTATCGAACAAGCAGTTTCGCCAACTTCTTATAAAGTTAGAGTGCCTGAAATAGATGGCGTAAAAGGATATGTATTCGGCACTTCATTCGATGACTTACCAATTGCCTATGTATGTGCCCCACCAAATGCAATACCAAATTATCTTGTTGGTGATGTTGTCTATATTGCCTATGAGAGAAATGAAGACCCAGTTATTTTAGGCAAATTAGTAACTACAAAAGAAGATAATACTTATCAAGATGTGGCACTCCACAACTTGTCAGTATACGGCGATGTAAATATCAATGGAGTTAAGAGCAACGACATCACCAACCTCATTGATAGCAGAACAAATATTCAAGCATAGATTGATGAAATAAATACCACTATTGAGGGTGGAGTTGGTACAGAGGTTGTTGCCAACCCAACTCCTTTCGGCCCTGATTATGATATTATTTCAAAGATTAGAATTGATGGGCAAGATTATGTAATTGAGCCATATGCAGAGACTCAATCTGACTGGACAGAAAATGACCCCACAAGCCCATCTTATATTTTGCACAAACCCACTATTAGTGGAGACATAACAGAGGATGGCACTAATCTTGTTACAAGTGGTGGCATTTATGATGCATTGCAAAACAATGCAAAAAATAGTAGCATCTATTATGTGCCCGGAGAAGATTCTGTTGTAAGCGCATCTTATAGGTCAAGTGTTTGGTGTGGAGATAATGATGAAATTCCAGCCCAAACATTAGTCGGTGGAGTGCCCCATTATTATGCTGGTCTTACTATCAATTACAAGATTGATGTAGCCGGCAATGCTTCTTATGGAACTTTATTAAGGCTTAATGGGGAAGATTATGAACACCCAGTGGTTACCAATGTAAACACACACATCGGTACAAGATATGCAGTAGATTGCATTATCACATTAACATATGACCCAGATTATGATTCTTCTACTGTTGGTTCTGGTTAGCTCTACTATATGACTTGTGCAAAAAATGCACTTGGCACTTCTACCACAGACCCAACTGTTGATGGTGCAACTCTTGCTGGGCACACAACCTGGGAAAAAGGTGACGGTGTTCTTTATGGTGGAGCAAAGTATGTTCTTGTCCGCCATCAAAATATTGGAGCAAACTGGGTAAGAGCAAGTAGCACAACAGCGACATATGTTTCATACTTCTTAAAGGGTGCTTGGAAGATTTCTGATTATGACACCAACAATAATACCATTGGTTATCAAATAAGGACGGCCAGCAGTACTCGTCCAGTTTCAACTCAATGTGGAAGATATAGACTCTTGTTCAGTAGTGTTGACAACACTCATTGGGTACCAGCAACTGATTCTAATGCAACAAATGCTACTGCTCAAAGAAGTGTCACGCAAGTACCAATAAACCCATTGGGTGATATAAGGTACTATGGTTACACAACGATACTTCAACCAGAAACAAATGTTTCTACTGCTTATCAGTGGCAACAAATGATATTGAATCTTGGTTATTCATTTAATACTGGTGTAGCATTGTCATTAGAATATCCAGCCCCAGTTTACATTAAATGTGCTCCATAGCAAGATGGCTCTGCCATTATTGATTCTAACTTGCCATATGTGCAAGCACTTCCTAACGAAGAGGATGGGCAATTATACATTTATTTAGGACAAGCCTATTCTGCCACCGATGTCGAACTTGTTTTAAACCATCCAGTCTATTATTACAAAGATGGTGCAATTAGGCAATGGACAAATGACTATGACCCATCACAAACGGAAGATACAATCCCATCTGCATACTGCACTTCAAACTCTGCTGTTGCCAACAAATTGGCCGATTGTACAGATTATCAAATAGCACCCAACTCTTATTTGCATATATTATTTAAATATGGCAATCTGGCACCAAATGCCATTACATTGAATGTTAATGGGCAAGGGGCAAAACCAATTTATATAAATGGACAGCCAAGTTCTTCAACAAACTTTAATATTCCTGCTGGCACATACATTTCATTTTATGAAGTTGCCAAAAATTATAATTTGTTATATAGTTATGGTGTAGGTAGCCTTTGCATTAGAGATGGTGCATATTATAGATGTATTGCTCCAAACAAGGGAGAGTTTAGTGGAGACACAACTGATGCAAGTTGGCTAGAGAAATGGGCTTTAATAAATGACAGTGCAGTTTATCAAATAAGAACTGATGGCATAATGCCCGGCATTTTTGATTGGTATTCCATTTAGGACAGACCAAACATTCCAGTTATAAATGCTATCTTACAACAAGATAGTGATGATTATACATTAGACATATTAGAGATTTAAAAGAGGAGAAATAGATATGGCTTATATTACCAAGATTAATGTAAAGGGCACAACCTATGATATTAAGTCCTCATATGATGACAACACCGCTCATAACTTTGCCGACATATATGACCCAGCCCATTCTGGGGCATATGCAGTCGGAGACCTTGTTGTGTATGATGGGACTTTGTATGAGTGCACAACGCAAACTGCCAACCCACCCGGAGACTTTGATTCTGCAAAGTGGTCAGTGGTAACTGTAGAGGGAGAATTTAAAAGAATACAAACAGCAGTAAGCGACCCCGCTTCTTCTGGCACTGCCACAAGCTTTATTGCTACTGCTTCACAAAATACCCAAGGCGTAATTTCGGTTACAAAGAAAGGACTACCCTTTTCTAGCACGACCCCCGCCGCAGACGGTACTGGTAGCGCTGGTTCTGCAAACACCATTGCAAGAGGAGACCACGTTCACCCAAAGGGTCCGGCTACAACTGCTGATAAGCTCACTACTGCAAGAAAAATAGACGGCGTTGCCTTTGATGGTAGTGCAGATATTATACATTACGCAGAATGTACTACCGCCGCAAATACAGCACTCAAATTATTTTCTGTAACGGGGTTTCCTGCTTCTGCTAATCTTGCCGCTGGTGCAAGAATTGCAGTTAAGTTCACTGCTGGTAATACTGCGGCGGCCATCAAGTTCAATATTGCAGAAGTCGGCGCTACAAAAGATGTTTATTATGATGGAGCCGCCACTACTGCCGCAAATGCGAATTATGCCGCAAATTCAGTTCACGAGTTTGTTTATGATGGTACAAGGTTTAATTATGTTGGCTATTATGGCAAGGGAGATATCTCCGCCGCAATTAATGCTCTTGATTACACTGCAACCGGCCTTGGCACAAATAAAACAATTACTGCATTAACGCAAGTAAATGGTTTAATATCGGCTTCTGCTTCAAATATTGCCAT
>Ga0247611_10000834_pt1 | contig 59450 bp, 90 predicted proteins | sample 177DNAGHGhighgp2_FD_192422 | JGI IMG/M metagenome (GOLD analysis project Ga0247611, IMG submission 192422) | Sheep rumen microbial communities from Palmerston North, Manawatu-Wanganui, New Zealand - 1770 DNA GHGhigh gp2 | ecosystem: Host-associated > Mammals > Digestive system > Stomach > Rumen... | reverse complement strand
CTTTAATATTTTTGCGGAGTGGAATTTTGGGAAAAAGTTTTAAGGTGCCCCATGGTTCCAACGTCATTTTTTGAGTACTTTTATGGGGACACTGAGTTATTCTGCTATTTACTCTCCTTTAGGCAGACCATTCCCTGTATACTCCGTGCAATATTGTAGTGTGGCGCTATATTAACGGTGGGACTGCATCTCAGTATCCCCGTAAAAGTATTTAAGAAGTGTCATGAAAGGAGTACTAAAGGCTATGAGTAGAAGGAAAAAGGTCGAGGAAAAACCTACTCAACGAGTATTTAAGCCTGGACTAACTCCAGAAGAAGTTGAGGATCAGTGTATCGCAGCCGCATATGAGCTTGCTGCGCAACGTATTCTCGACGGAACTGCCTCGTCACAGGAGATAGTTCATTTCTTAAGGGCAGGTTCGCGCAAAGAAGTTCTTGAAAGAAGAGTATTGGAACTTGAGGCGGACTTAAAACGAGCAAAGACAAGTGCGATCGAATCAAGTGCTGAATTACAATCTGACATTGCTAACGCATTGCATATGTTCAAAGTTTATTCAGGTAATTCAGGTAACACAAATGAAAGTTAGAAGTTATGAGGAGCTGATAAAGCTCCCTTCTTTTTTAGAGCGGTTCGAGTATTGCAAACTCAACGGTAGAGTTGGCGAAGACACCTTCGGAATGGCGAGGTACTTGAACCAACTTTTTTATAAGAGCAAAGAATGGAAGAGATTCAGGAATCATATTATTGAACGAGACAAAGCGTGCGATCTCGCTATGCCGGACATGGAGTTGGATAAATACGTATACATACATCATCTAAATCCGATAACGAAGGAAGACATTATCAATCGTTCAAACTGTTTGATGGATCCCGATAATGTTGTTTGCGTTTCTCGTGAGACACACGAAGCAATCCATTACGGTGATAAGAGTCTCTTGCCAAATGAATGGAAAGAACGAACCGAAGGAGATACTAATTTATGGTAGAACCGACAAGCATATTAAAAGATGTTCGCCATGCTGTAGTAAGTTTTGATGACGATGATTCGTTTGATAGAGATCTTATTTTGTACATTAACGGCGCACTGATGGTTTTAAACCAAATCGGTGTCGGTCCAGAAAAGCCTTTCCGGATTACTGGTGAAGACGAAACATGGGCTGATTTTTTAGGCGAACAGGAAGAATTACTTCCACTTGTACAGCCGTATGTTATTCACAAAGTTACGTACAATTTCGATACCCCTACATCTACAACACGAAACGAAGCGTTGATCAATTTAATTGCAGAAGATGAGTGGCGATTAAATGTGGCGGTAGATCCAACCGCTGAAGAGATTGAAGATCTAAGAGCCGAGATGGCGGAAAGACAGAGGGTTTAATCATGGCAAGTTATTATGGCGTAAACGGATTCGGCGATGCCGAACTTTATCATTTTGGCGTACTAGGAATGAAGTGGGGTGTACGTCGAAATAAAGCAAGCAGACGCAGCAGAAATGGAGTTGCATTTAGGCGTGCTGCTAGTGTGATGACCGCACCAATGAGAGCGGTGAATGCTGTTGCAAGAAAGACGCGTAACCCACGTAGGACCGCAAAAATTATTAACGGCCTTGGAGCAGTCGCAGGTCTTGGCGGCGGAGCGTATGTGACTTATAGAGCCCTTCGTAGAGGGTAAAGGCTGGTGAACAGAATGTCGATATATTTTGCAGTAGCGCCGCCAGGTTACGAGCTTTATCACTTCGGTATTAAAGGAATGAAATGGGGTGTTCGTAAGAAACGAGAAACGTTCTCAGAAAGAGCAAAGAAGAGACAGGATAGATATTACCACGCTTCTTCTAAGTATTTTAATGACACAATCGCAAATAGAACGTACGGCGGCAAAAATTCTAATTATGTCATTCCTGCTGTTTATCCGGTAAGGAATAGAGGCAGAGGAAACACTGTTTACGTGCTTCCATACAAGTATAAAGGCGAGACGCGATATAAACCAGCAGGACAAAGATCATTGCTCCAATACGTTAAAGACGAACGCGCCATACACAAAATGATGAGGTCTATGTAACTATGTATAATCAATACGATTACGAAGACGATAGTGAACTCTATCACTTCGGCATTAAAGGAATGAAATGGGGAGTCCGTAAAGACAGATACCACAGTAGTTATTCTGATAAAAGCAGAAGCATTGATAAAGCAATGTATGGAAGAGGTGGCGTAAGACGGATTAACAAACGCCTCAGACAGGGAATTAAGTTGAATGACGCACGAGCAATGGAATCGCGGCGACTGGTTAAAGCTCGTAGAAATGCTAAAAAAGCAGCTCGTATTGGCGGAATAGTTGGCGGAATAGCTGGCGGAATCGGCGGAGGGATCGCAACGGTAAAGGCTGACGACTGGATTAGGAAGAAATCTGGCTTTAACGATTGGGTAGAAGCTAGTAGGCCAGGACCAAATGCAGGTTTCGGTAGATCCGTCTTAGGTGGCGTTGAAGTAGCCGCTAAAAACAACCTCTACTACGGAACTGCGGGTAGAGCCACTACGAATTTAATAGCCGTACCGATGGTAGCAGCCGGAGCCAAAATAGGCAGTCGAATTGGTAAAGGCGCATACATGCTTTACAGCGGCTATAGCCCTAAACATTTTAGATAGGAGGACTGGTAATGAGTTATTGTTTTGCCTCAGTTCCCCACAGCAGTAAAAGTGAACTATATCACTTCGGTATCAAAGGAATGAAGTGGGGCGTACGTAGGTATAGAAACAAAGACGGTTCTTATACTCCAGCAGGTAAACGTCGGTATGCTAAGAAAGAGCGCGTTCCATCCCATGAATATTTGATGAATCTTAGAGATGCCGACAAAATTTATAAGTACAGAAAGTATTATACTGACCAGGAACTTCAGAATCGGTTCAAACGACTTAACACCGAAGCGAATATTTACAATCAGACAAAAACGTCTAAGCGTAAAAGGATGTTAAAGAACGGCGCTAAGTTCGCGATTAAGACAGCTTTTGCGGCAGGACCTGCTGCAGTTGCTGCGTATGGTTTCTATAAGAATCGCAAAACGACGCCTTATTACAAGGTTAACGGAAAAGTCTACAAATGGACCAAGCCTTTTGTGGATAAGAGTTACGAAGCTGCTAGAACAGTAGTCGACAGGTGGTAATTTTAACCAGCTATGTTATCTAATACAGCCACACCCAAATACTATGCACAGTTTCGAGATCAAGTTCTTTCCGGACAACTTCCAGTATGCGAAACAATTAAAATGCAGATGCGAAGGATTGAAGATCGCATACAGAATCCGGGAATGTTCTATGACGAAGACGCTGTGGAAGGTTGGATTAAGTTTAACGATACAGAAGCCACGTTAACCGATGGAAGCGATTTTCATACATTAGATACTTTTAAGCTATGGGGTGAGGATCTTTTTGGTTGGTATTATTTTTCGAAACTGGAAGTATGGGAACCAGGTCGTGGAGGCCGCGGAGGTAAGTATGTTGTAAAGTGGATCAAGAAGCGATTGACCACTATTCAGTATCTTATCGTAGCAAGAGCCAATGCTAAGTCTGTTTACATGGGTCGTGTACACGACTTTTTTCTTAACGTCGATACATCGACAACACATCAGATTGCTACAGCTCCAACGATGAAGCAGAGTAACGAAGTACTTAACTCGATAAGTGTAGGTATTACAAGGGCCAGAGGTCCGTATTTCAAGTTATTAACATCCGAACAATTCAGAATTGCAAGTGGCATAAAGTCGATGACTCCACTGCTGTCGACCACAAAGAAAGGTATTGAGAACAAAATCACCGGATCGTACTTAGAGATTCGACCAATGAGTATCGAAAAATTACAAGGTCTAGGAACTAAGTGTAATTCGGTTGATGAATGGCTTTCTTGCGATATTCGAGAGAATCCAATTAATACCATTTGGATGGGTTGTCAGAAAGTAGATGATCCGGTAATTGTTGCAGCAAGTTCTGAAGGAACTGTGCGTGGAGGATGTGGAGACGATATAAAGCTCGAATTGATGAAGACCTTAAAAGGGGAGTTTATACAGAACCATGTTTCGATATGGTGGTATCAAATGGACGACATCAGCGAGATAGCACACACTGATCCTGTTACGCATAAGACAGTATACACACCAGAATTGTGGATTAAGGCGTGTCCGAACATAGGCAAGACTGTATCGTACGAAGCGTATCAGCTTGACGTAGAAAGGATGGAGAACGTTCCTTCCGATAGAAACGATATTCTTGCAAAACGATTCGGCATACCAATGGAAGGTACCACATATTTCTTTACTTACAAAGAAACCCTTCTACACACGTATCCAGATGGTACAATTAGACATTTTTCATTCAGACACATGCCGTGCTCCATGGGAGCAGATTTATCGCAGGGTGACGACTTCTGTTCGTTCACCTTTTTATTTCCGCTTCAGGATGGGTCTTTTGGGATCAAAACGATAAACTACATCTCTTCAAGTACCTATGCGCATATTCGCGGAGCTATGAGGGAACGCTATCAGCAGTTCATGAGGGAAAAAACTTTGGTTGTACTGGAAGGAGTAATTTTAAATCTTGACGATGTTTACGAGGATTTAGACAGACATATTCTCGAGAACGATTACGATGTACGAACGTTTGGCTTTGACCCTTATCACGCTGAAGGATTCGTGACTAGGTGGACTGGAGAGAATGGTTCGTTTGGTGTCGAGAAAGTAATTCAGGGTGTCAAGACAGAATCGGTTCCATTAGGTGAACTTAAGAAATTAGCTCAAGATAGAAAGCTTTTATTTGATGAAGAGATCATGAAGTTCGCAATGGGAAACTGCGTAATACATGAGGACACCAACGGAAACAGAAAACTTAATAAGAAAAGACGAGAGGCAAAGATAGACTGCGTCGCTGCAATGATGGACGGGTTAGTTGCCTACGAAAGAAACATGGAAGCATTCGAATAATGGAGGAAAAGAGAATGTATAACTACTACGACTATGATGATGATTATGGCTACGACTATGAGTACGATCCGAATGATGAACTCTATCACTTCGGCGTAAAGGGAATGAAGTGGGGCGTCCGTCGGTATCAGAATCCTGACGGTTCTCCTACAGCTGCCGGTAGAGGCCGGTATAACAGAGGAGGTGGCATCAGAGGTCATTTCCAGCGTAACTGGAAGAAGTATGCTGCTGGCGCTGCTGGCCTGGCTGCCGCTGGGGCACTTGCATATGGTGCACATAAATACGGCGGTAATATCGTGTCTCGTCTTCGTCCTAGAGCTCGTCTTGCGGGTCCGTCTACTACAGCACTTGTTCCGTACAACGCAAGGAGAGCATTTGTTGGACGTACAATGACTAGTATCGGAAACGCTGGAAGAGCTGTAAAAGATTATATTGGACCGCGTGCTAGAAGAGCAGGCAGCTTTGTTACTTCTCGTGCGGCTAGGGTCGGAGAAAAACTTGGAGGAGTTACTTCTCGTCTTCGTCCTAGAGCTCGTATTGCGGGACCTAGCACCACAGCACTTGTTCCGTACAACGCAAGGAGAGCATTTGTTGGACGTACAATGACTAGTATCGGAAACGCTGGAAGAGCCGCCGCATCTGCAGCTAAAACATATGGAAATAGAGCAGGTCTGTATCTGAACTCTTCTAAGGGAAGAAGACTGATGACTGGAGTAGGAGTTGCTGGTGCCGGTGTAGCAGGAGGATACGGTGCTAATAGACTTTATAAGAGTCGTAAGGGCCGTCGTCGTTAATAGCATTAGATAAGGTACTAAAAATTCAAAATGGGACTGATAGACAGATTTAAGAGAGCGTGGGATGCGTTCTCGAACAAGGATCCGACATTCGGTAGTAACGAATACGGTGAATCGTTCTCATACCGACCCGATCGTACACGATACACAAGGGGGAATGAGAGAACTATCATCACCGCTGTCTATAATCGTCTAGCAACAGATGCCGCATCGGCAACAATTCAGCATGTCCGGCTTGATGAATACGGACGTTTCTTACACAAGATGACTAGATCCACAGGTCAGGCGTCATATCTCAACGAGGTATTAAGTGTAGAAGCGAATCTGGATCAGTCCGGACGTGCTTTTATTCAAGACGTAGTCATGACTATGCTCGACGAAGGTTGCGCGGCGATTGTGCCCACTTATACTACTAAAAACCCACTTCACACTGATGATTACAAAATCCTTGCGATGAGAGTAGGACGAGTAGTTGAGTGGTATCCAACAGCGGTTAGAGTACGGATGTACAACGATAAGACTGGAAGGAAGCAAGATAAGATCTTTCCGAAAAGACTTGTCGCTATTGTAGAGAATCCGTATTACGCAGTCATGAACGAACGTTCATCGACGTTAAACAGATTGAACCATAAACTGTCGATTCTCGATCAAGTTGACAACCAGTTAGGTGCTGGTAAGTTAGATCTCATTATTCAGTTACCTTACGTTATTAAGTCACAGTCTAGAAAGGATCAGGCTGAGGCGAGACGTAAGGACATTGAGCAGCAGTTAGCGGGTTCTAAGTATGGCATTGCGTATACAGACGGTACTGAAAAGATTACACAGTTAAATCGACCTATTGAAAACAATCTTTTGCAACAGATAGAATACTTGACAAAACTGTTGTTTTCACAGCTCGGTGTTACTGAGGAAATTCTTAACGGTACTGCTAATGAAGAAGCAATGACAAACTATTATACAAGAACAATTGAACCGCTTGTTGCAGCAATATGTGACGAGATGGCTAGAAAGTTCTTGTCCTACACTGCAAGATCTCAGAGACAGACGATTATGTTCTTCAGAGATCCGTTCAGACTATTACCAGTATCTAAAGTAGGTGATATTGGCGATAAGATGAGACGTAATGAGATCATGAGTACTAATGAGTTGCGTCAGGTTATTGGTTTACCACCTTCTGATGAGCAGAACGCAGATTCGCTTTACAATCCGAATATGCCAATGCATGATCAGGCAGGTGTCGGTGGTTATGACGATTATCCTGAAGAAGGGTATGAAGATGACTATCCAGAAGAAGGGTATGAAGATGACCCTGAATACTAAAAGAGGAGCAAAAATTCAAAATGCCAAGAAAAGGGTATGACTTTTGCGGTCGTGCTACGGCATATGGCGTCCGGTGTACAGATGGTCTGACTATCGCTCCGGGCGCTTTTGTTGATAACGACGGCGAAAAAGTTCCTCTGATGTGGCAGCATGACCACAACAATCCAGGCAATGTGATCGGCCACGCTTATCTTGAAAACTACGACGACTGTGTCTACGTATACGGCTATCTTAACAACAATCGTAGGGCTCAGGAAGCTCGTGAAGATCTGGCGCATGGAGACATCGACGGTCTTTCTATTTATGCTAACAAGCTTGTGAAAAACCGTAACGGCGATGTGGTAGTGCATGGCGACATTAAAGAGGTAAGTCTTGTTTTGTCAGGTGCAAATCCTGGAGCCTACATTGAATCAGTTATTGCTCACGGCGATGACGAAGGCGAAGCTGTAATCATCTACAATGGTGAAAACATTGATGACGTTATTGTCCATGACGACATGATGGATGATGATGCCGACGATGATGAATACGTCGAAGACGACGGTGCTGATGATGGCGAATACGTTGAAGATGATGCAGACTATGAAAATATTCCTGAGGAGGATGAAGAAATGTACGAAGACGACGAAGTCGTTGATGAGAATGTAGAAGACATTCTTGACAATATGACAGATGATGAGCTGCTTGATGCCGCTCGTATGGGCATTGCCGGTGAGATCTATGACGACGGTGATGACTATGTCGACGATTACGTTGACGAAGATGAAGAAGAAGTTATTTACGACGACGAACCTGTCGATGATGAAGACTATGAGGAGGATGAAGAAATGGCTCATCATGCTTTTGATGAAGATGAAGAATATGGCGTAAACTATCTGAGCCACGCTGACATGAATGATATTCTTGCTGAGGCGCAGAACTCTACGTCTCTGCGAGAAGTACTTCAGGCCCACGGCATTATCCAGATGGATGGCGGTGACAGCCTGATGCATGCCGACGGAGATACTCCGGCAGGTTATGGTATTACTGATATCGATTACCTGTTCCCGGATGCGCGTCTGGAAAACCATAATCTGAACTTTATTGGCCGTAACAAAACATGGGTAACAAAGTTCCTGGGTGCTGCACACCACAGCCCGATGTCTCGTATTAAGAGCATCTATGCTGATATTACTCCGGATGAGGCCCGTGCTCTGGGTTATGTAAAGGGCGATCAGAAGATTGACGAAGTCATTTCTCTGATGAAGCGTGTGACTGAACCGAAGACTGTGTATAAGCGTCAGCGTTTCGATCATGACGATCTGAAGGATATTACAGATTTCGCTATTATTCCGGAAATTAAGGCCGAGATGCGCGCAATGCTGAACGAGGAAATCGCTCGTGCAGGTCTTGTAGGTGACGGTCGTCAGCCTTCTTCTCGTTATAAGATCGATCCGACAAAGATCCGTCCGGTATGGACTGACGAAGATTTCTATGCTATTAAGGCACGTATTACTCTTCCGACAGGTGCGTCCGAGGACGTTCGTGCAAAGGCGATTATCAGAGCGGCGATTAAGGCTCGTAAAGACTATCGTGGTTCTGGTTCTCCGAAGTGCTTCCTGACTGATGATCTGCTTAGTGATGCACTGCTTCTGACAGATCTGAACGGTCGTGATATTTATGACGACGAGTCCAAGCTTGCAAAGAAGATGCGCGTAAGTGAAATGGTAACAGTTCCGGTTATGGAGAATCTGTCTCATTCCGTTGATGGTGTTACATACAATCTCGGTGCGATTATTCTCAATCCGCAGGACTATGGTTATGGTGCTGACCACGGTGGAAACGTTGATATGTTCGATGACTTCGACATCAACTTCAACCAGCAGATTTATCTGATTGAAACCAGATGTTCCGGTGCTCTGCGTAATCCGTTCTCCGCTATTATTATCGAGTACACCTATAGCTCTAGTGTAAACGAGCCGCAGCTGGTTATCTCCACAATGGCGAACGCTATTACCAAGTTCAAAGCTCTGGGCAAGCCGGCTACAACTGGCGGAACAGGCACTGGATCTGGTGACTGAGCCTGAGAATTCAAAATGAAGTATGCGGGAGCGATTGGATTCGTCGATACTAACGAGGCTACTGAAACGTCGCCCGGCGTCCATGTTCCAACAGTAACAGAAAGACGCTACAGAGGCGATATTATACGTAGGTCCATGAGATGGCAGGATGCTAATCAGAGGAATAGGAATGTTAATGTTTCTAACCAGATTAGCATCGTTGCCGACCCGTATGCTTTCAATAATATTGGGATCATGGCCTATGCAACGTGGCTCGGACAGAAGTGGAAGATTATTTCTGCAGAAGTTCAGTATCCACGAATCACTTTAACGATAGGAGATTTGTACAATGAAGACCAACCGATTGGCGTTGCATGAAGAATTGTGCACACTGCTTGGCTCCAGATACGTCTACTATCAGCCTGGAACTAATATTAAAATGAAATATCCTTGTATCGTCTATCGTCGTGGTGATATAGAACCTCGTTACGCTAACGATATGACTTACGTATACAGGGAACGATACACGCTTACAGTCGTAAGCGGTGATCCTGATAATGAGATAGCAGACAAACTGTTATCTCATTTTCGTTTGATCACTTATACCAATCGCTACTTGTCGGATAATCTTTATCACGACACACTTGAGCTCTACTACTGAATTGGAGGAAGAAAAAACAGATGCCTAAACTTAATTGGGATCAGATCGGTGAAAGACTGTACGAAACCGGTACTAAGAACGTTGTGCTTTTCCCTCAGGAAAACGATGGCACATATCCTAAAGGTGCCCCGTGGAATGGTGTAACTGGCGTTTCTACAAGTCCATCTGGTGCGGATGCAACACCGTATTATGCTGATGACCAGAAGTATATCGAACTTCGTGGTGCTGAGAATTTCGGTGGAACTATCGGTGCCTTTACATTTCCGGATGAATGGTATCCGTGCGATGGCTGCAAAGTTATTGTACCGGGTGTTATCGCTCATCAGCAGACTCGTCAGCCGTTTGGTCTGACTTGGAGAACAACTATTGGTAATGACGTAAAGAAGGAAGACTATGGCTATAAGATCCATGTTGCATGGAACGCCACATGTTCTCCGTCTGGTCGTGATTATCAGACCATGAACGAAAGCCCTGAGGCTATTAACATGAGTTGGGAGTTCAGTACAACTCCGGTTAAGGTGACGACCGAGGGTATGAAGCCGCTGTCATATTTGGAATTCGATTCCACTAAGCTGACTAAGGCTCAGATGACCGCTCTCGAAGATATTCTGTATGGTAAGAACGGCACATTCACTGCTACCAGTGATGACTCACCGTCTGCTTCGAAGACATATTTCACAAAGAATGCAAACAACGAGTATGTTAAATTTACAGGCTCGACGTTTGAATCCGGCGCAACATATTACGAGGAAACTGGCGGTTCTGAATCGCATCTGCCGTCCCCGGACGATATTATCGCCGCCATCAAGGCTGCGGTTTAAGCAATTCAGAGGCTCTCACATTTTTGCGGGGGCCTCTTCTTTTTAAATTTAAAGGAGAAGAACAATGTATAGAACACAAATCACATACAAGGATCTCGATGATAACGAACGTACAGACACACTTTATTTCCGTTTTTCAGAGTCAGAAGTAAACGATATGCAGTATTCCGAAACTGGCGGATTTGCAAGTTTGCTTATGAGAATCATCGAGGCACAGGATCAGCCTACAATGATGAAACTTTTCCGTAGGTTCATTCATGACGCATACGGTGAAAAATCGCCTGATGGAAAGGCCTTTATTAAGTTTCGTGACGGTCACAGAATTGCTGATGACTGGTGCCAGACAGAGGCCTATAACCAGTACTATTTAAAGTTGCTTCAGGATCCGGAAGAAGCCATTAGATTTTTCAATGGAGTATTCCCTCAGGATCTTATCAAGAAGACGAACACGATGCTGGAAAAAGCCAATATTACGGATAATCCTACAACACAGAAACTGCTGGAAGCCGTGAATGCTCGTATTAAAGATTCCGGAGCAAACTGATCTTTGGGATGAAAAGAACCAATGTTTCTGCCAAGTTCCGGCTCAAACCTTAGTTCTTGAACATTCATTGCTCGCAATTTCAAAATGGGAAACCAAATGGCATCTAGCGTTTCTTGAAGAGATCCGCTGGCAACGCATTAATGCAGAACAACTCATGGATTACATCAAATGCATGACAATCACAAAGAATGTTGACGACTTAGTGTATAGGTCTATGCTTCCTGCACAACTTAAGGAGATAACAGACTATATAAACGATAGCGCTACAGCAACAACATTTGTAGACGAGGTTGTACAGCCCAATTTCGAAATCATGACATCCGAAGTCATTTATTGGGAGATGATTCAACTTGGTATATGGAAAGAATGTGAGAAGTGGAACATAAATCGTTTGGTGACGTTAATCCGTGTATGCAATAAAAAGAACAAAAAGGCACAGAAGATGCCTACAAACAAAATTCAGTCTCAGAATGCAATGGTTAATCACCTGCGCAGACAGAGGTTCCACACAAGAGGATAAACAGGAGAAAGAACATGGGAATTAGGATTGTTTCTAAAGGAGACTTTAACAAGACCTTCAAGTTTCTTCACCATGTTCGTGGAGGCAAATTCTACAAGAATCTGGATAAGTATGCTCAGGAAGGTGTTGAGGCACTTAAGAACTACACACCGGTGGATACTGGGAAGACTAGAGACTCGTGGGATTACATTATTACAGAAGAGGACGATGTAGTTACAATCTACTGGACAAACAGCAATATCGTTGACGACGTCAAGATTGCTGTAATCATCCAGTTTGGCCACGCTACTCCCGACGGACATTACATCGAGGGTGTTGACTACATCAATCCCGCTCTGCAGCCAATATTTGAAGACATAGCCGAAAGGGCATGGAAGGATGTGACTAGCGCATGAGTAATGCTACTAAAGTCGAACAGCGTGTTGTACAAATGAAGTTCGACAATAAGGGTTTTGCCGCAGGCGTCGAGAACACCTTAGGTGCCCTTAAGGATCTTCAAAATGGAATACTTAATGCCGAGAATCTGACGAAAGCCCTTGGTAAAGTAGACCTATCTGGTCTTAATAATGCTATTCAGACTATCGAAAACAGATTTTCGACGATGGGAATTGTTGCAACGTCTATCTTACAGAACGTTGCGTCCCAGGCATATTACACAGCAACCAATATGGCGAACGCCTTATCTGTAGATCAGATTTACGCCGGTTGGGATAAGTATAACGAGAAGACATTGTCGGTTCAGACTATCATGAACGCTACAGGAAAGAGCATTCAGGAAGTCGAAGCAGAAATGGATAAACTTCAGTGGTTCACTGATGAAACTTCGTATAACTTTACCGACATGGTTGCTAATATTGGTAAGTTTACATCGGCAGGTCTATCTCTTGAAAAGTCAAGAATAGCGATGCAAGGTATTGCTCTATGGGCCGCTCAGTCTGGTGTTAATGCAACAGACGCTTCAAGGGCGATGTTCCAGCTTTCGCAGGCTATTTCACAAGGTGCGATTAAAGGTAATGACTGGATGAGTATCGAGTCATTAACTATGGCAACGAGTGAGTTTAAGGACATTGTGCTTGAAACCGCAGTATCGATGGGCAAACTTACTAAAGAAGGCGACAAGTTTGTAACTAAGTACGGCGGCAAAACTAAACATATTTTCGATGCTAATACATTCAGAACTTACTTAAGCGACGGTTGGTTTGATACTGAAGTCTTCATGAAAGCCATGGAGAAATATGGTACTTATGCCGATAAGTTAAAACAGTTTCAGGATGAACACGGCATCGAAACCGCTACTGAAGCCATGCGTCAGATGGGTGATGCAGGCGACGAATTTGGTAAAAAGGTATTTGAGTCTGGTCAGATTACTAGAACATTCGAAGACGCGATTAATGCTACAAAGGATGCCGTTAGTTCTGGTTGGGCTCAAACCTGGCAGCTTGTGTTCGGCGACTTGGAAGAGGCAAAAGAACTATGGGGCGATCTCACCGAACGCCTATGGGATGCATTTGCCGCAAGCGGAGAAGTCCGAAACGAGATGCTCAAACAATGGCGATATTTAGGCGGTCAGGAAGTCGCTGTCGAGAGTTTTCGTAAAGCATGGGATACATTAAAAGAAACCATTGATGCTGTAAAAGCGGGTATACAGGAAGTATTTCCTCCGCTTACTGGTGAGCGGCTCAATGAATTTACAAGACGAATATATTCTCTTGTAAAGGCTCTATCCGAGTTTAATACTAAGCATCTTGAAGATTTTCAGCGAATAGGTAAAGGTGCCGCTTCAATTCTCGATATTTTACTTAAAGGCTTTACTAAAGTCTGGAGTATTGTAACTGGTACTGTAAAGACGCTTAAAGGCGATGTTAATATTATGGATACCGTCGTTGAGTTTCTAGCAAGCGTAGCAGACTCCATTTCCAAATTGGATAAACGTATCGATGAAGTAGGTTTTATAAAAGCGTTTGGTGAAGTGATTAAAGGTCTTCCTGGAATACTTAAAAATATTTCTCCAAGTGTGACAGAAGCGTTCGGCAAATTTGTCGAAAACTTTAAGAAACTTACAGGAATCGATTTAAAGACGGGACCATTTGGACTTCTTGCTGGTATTTTTAAGACTATAGCAGGTGTATTTTCTGGAGTATGGCCTGAGAATCTCAACGGTGTTAGTGACGGTATCAAGAAAATTACAGGAGCGGTTAGCGAAAAATCGGTAAAGTTATTTTCAGGATTCTCCAAGGTATTTGCTGAGTTTTCAAATGCTGTAAGCAAAGGATTTACGTGGACTTTTGATAAACTAGGTAAGGCGTTTGAGTGGTTTAGTAAACAACTTGGAGCATTTTCTAAGTACATTACCAGTTTAGACATGGTTGATTTATTCAAACTGTTGATGACTTTTACCAAGTTCGCTAACTTTTTTGATAAATTACTTGGTCTTGGTACTGGTAAAAACTTAATAGGACGCTTTAAAGACGACACTGAATCACTTGGTGACAGTGTCGGTAAACTGTCTAAGAATTTTTCAGACATGTTCGAGAATTTTGCATATTTCTTCGAACGTGCCGAAATTAACCTTGACTACTATACAAAGAATTTCAGAGTATTTGTCCAGAGCATTAAAGCTGGAACTATTCTAGAGATAGCAGCGTCTATATTCTTACTTGCAGAATCGATGAAAGTACTTTCTGAGATTCCGAATGATAAGTTAGGAAATGCTGTAACAGGCATGTTGGGCATGGTTACTGCCCTTGGCTTGGTCGCTTCTATATTTTCTAAGATGGGCGAAGTTGGGGAAGTTACCCAGAAAGACGGATTTAAAGGTCTTATTGGTAATCTTACTGGCAGAAAGTCTATATCCGACATGATTATGTCGCTTGCGTTGTCGCTTGTTGTTATGTCGGCAGCGATGAAGATATTATCGACTATTGACTGGGAAGGGACCAAGAACGGTCTTATAGCAGTAGGCGGTATATTGCTTAGCGTGCTTATATTCATCAACACTCTTTCAGGCGATATTACCACAACCGGCACGATCGCTGGTGCTACAACCAAACACCTCAAAGGTACTAAAGCAAGTACTGTTGGCGCGATGGCGATGATATTATCACTTGCCAATGCGATGATACTATTTGCGGCATCGATGAAGATATTGTCGACTATAAACTTTGAAGGTATAAAGAACGGACTTATTGGTTTAGGTAGTCTGTTAGTTGGAATATTCTTATTCATTAATAATTTAGACGGTTACAGCGGTAGTACTGGCAAAAACAACGCGTCTGTTATTCATGGCACCAAGGCGTCAACATTTGGCGCAATTGGCATGATACTTACGTTGGCTAATTCGCTGCTATTACTTTCTGTGGCAATGAAGATATTATCGACTATCGATTGGCCAGGTGTTGCTAAAGGATTAACGTCGATCGGTGGTCTTTTATTCGGCATATTTGAGTTTATTAAGCGCCTTGAAGGAAGTAGCGAATTGTCCAAGATTAGCGGCAACGCTAATGGAATGGACATTAAGAATACTAATTCCTTGTTGAAGGGAACTAAAGCCGGAACATTTGGAGTATTTGCTGGCATATTTATGCTTGCTATGGCGATTATTGTTCTAGCAGCAGCTATGAAAGTAATCGAGACCCTGGACCCGGGATCAATCATCAAAGGTCTTACGACTATCGGAGCACTGATGGTTGAGATATTCGCGTTCATGTGGGGATTAAGCGAAGTTATTAAAGCAAGCGGTACACAGTTGCTAATGGTTGCCGGATCTATCGAAACCGTTGCTCTTGGCTTGCTAACCTTAGCGGCAGGTGTTGTTATATTAGGTCTTGTTCCAGTAGACATGATTAACACTGGTCTAGGTATTATGGCTAGTGCGTTAGTAGCTATTGGAGCATTTTTAAAGTTCTTAAGTCAAAGCGATACTCTGGCAATGCTTGCTGCAGGCGGGGGATTTGCCCTTGTTGCAGCAGGTTTATTAGCAATAGCGTTAGGCTTATTAATGATTGCAAATATTGATTCCACGCAGTTAATGAATGCCGAGTTAACGTTACTATCATCGGTAATGGTTCTGGCTGTAGTTATTGGTGCTTTAGCATTACTAGGTAAATCTGGTGATGTGATGCTTGCTGCGGGAGCATTAACGCTTATTTCGGTAGGTGTAATTGCACTTGCGGCAGCCTTAAAGATATTGGAAACTGTTAATCCGGTCAACGCTGGTTTAGGCTTATTAGTTCTTGCTGGTGCATTAGTTGTACTTAGTGCGGCTGGTGCTATTATGGGCATGCTATGGGATGTGCTATTACCTGGTGCGGGTGTGCTGGCAGCTTTAGGTGCCGCGGCATATATTTGTGCGGCTGCTCTTAAACTGCTAGGCGAGGCAATGGAATATTTAGGTAAAGGAATTGCCGCGTTGGTTCAGGGTCTTCTCGAAGGTTTGGCGATGATAATCAACTTCTTCTTGGAGTTGGGTAATGCGCTAGCCGGACAGGAGTTCTTTAAACTAATGGACGTTTCGAAGATTTCCGGTAAGAAGATAGGGACTAACTTTGCGGAAGGTGTTACCGAAGGTGCCAGCAGCGTTAAGGTTGAAGATACCGGCAAAGAGATGGTCGCTAAAATGGGGACTGGTGCTGAGGAACAGGCTAAGATTTCTGCGCCTCAGAGCGCTAATGCGTTTACTGATATGTTCGGCAATGAGTTCATGAACGCTATGCCTGATATGGAAGGCATGTCTGCTGAAATGAATAAGATGATGCAGGAACAGATGGGTCAGTTCGATCCTGAAGTAGGTAACATGATGATTCCTATGATGGAGAACATGGATCTAACCAGCACCGATCTTAATAAACTTACTGAACAGATAAGCGAGAACGCGTTTGGTCAGTTTGATCAATCAGCCAAGAAGCATTCGTTGTCCAGTGTTGAAGAATTCCAAAAAGTATATCTTGATCAGTTTACCGCGCCTTCATTCCGTACCGATACTAAGAAGACCATGACTAGCGTTATGGACAACATTGAGGATTCGGCAGAAGGTAAGGAACGTGGTAAGGATCTTGGTGAGGATATTACTTATGGCATTGGCGATGGTTTAACGGAATCTAGGGCGCTAGGTCATGTAAAACTTAGAGCAGGTAACGTTATTGACGTAATCTTTGATGAGATGAGACATAAAGCAAAATCTGCTTCCCCATCTAAGAGAGCCAGAGACGAAGTTGGTAAATGGATACCGTATGGTGTTGCTGATGGTCTGATGAAATTTTCCAATGTAGCAATGGTTGCTGCTGGAGATATGACGGACGATCTGTTCGGTGCATTGGAATCAGCGCTTAACGGCACTAACGATCTAATCAGCGGTAGTCTTGCACTCGATCCAACAATCACTCCACTCATGGACCTTTCACAGATTCAAAATGGAGTGGGTGCGATCAACTCGATGCTTGGAGGTGCAGGTTTTGGTGTAAACAGCACACTTAACGGTCTGAACTATGCAAACGCTGGGATCATGGCGTCGCTTAACGCTAATGCTACTAGAGGCGATAAGTCAGCAAACAACATTGTTGATGCTGTTAACTCGCTTAAGGGCGATGTTAAGAATCTTGGCGAATACATCAGTCAATTAGAGATCCGAATGGACAGCGGAGCACTTGTAGGGAGTCTTGCTAGTCCTATGGATAAACAGCTCGGGATCAGAGCTATGAGGAGCAGAAGGGAGCGGTCTAGATGACATATTTATCGGTACACGCGATCACTATCGGTGATAAAAATACGTACGAAGACTGGAAACTTATTCCAACATCTAGGCCTCTCATTGCTCCACCTGTACCTAAAACCAGTTACGTCGACATCCCAGGAGCAGACGGGACACTCGATTATTCGGAAGTGTTAGCTGGTGTTAAGTATAGTGATCGTAAAGGATCTTGGGAGTTTAAAGTCCTTAACGGGTATAAAGAATGGTACGAACGTTACTCAGAGATCATGAACTACATTCAGGGAAAGCGATTTAAAGTCGTGCTGGATGATGAGCCAGATTATTATTACTGGTGTCGTCTGTCAATGAACTCCTGGCAGTCTGACAAAGACTGGAGTACGATCGTCATAGACTATATTGCCGAACCGTTTAAGTATCCGACAAACAGTACGTCTGAACTTGATTGGCAATGGAACGAACTGTTCGATAATGTTATTTATTACGGACGTTTCGATGTTGTCAATTCCAAGTGGCGGAACTTTATCAACGATACTTACGACAACATTCCTATTTATATTTCAGCAACATCACCAATGAGAATCGTAAAAGAGGGTGACGAAGACGCTGATGAAACATCTATATTTATTAAAGCTGGTATTGAGAACGAACCAATTATCATAACTCCAGGCGATAACAATTATCTGTTCTATGGAACTGGTAGAGTTACCGTGGACTATAGTCGAGGCAGAAGTCTATGATCTATAAAGTACTTTTCGACGGACTTAGTATATATGAGTCCGATGGAGAAGTAGTAATTAAAGATCCTTCACTGTCGCTTGAGTTAAACTCAGCAGGTTCGTTCCAGTTTAAACTTCCTCCAATGCACAACTACTACGATTATATTACTCCATGGAATCATGATGTAGAGGTGTATGAAGGAGAAGACATCATATTTTTCGGAAGGCCAACAAACGATATTACGATAGACATGAGTCTTGATAAGACTGTTTATTGTGAAGGCGCGTTGGCCTTTTTTAATGATTCTATTCAGCGTCCAGCAGAATGGGATTCGATAAATCTAAAAACCTTTGTAGAGACTCTTATTTCTAATCACAATGAACAGGTATCTCCTAACAGACGATTCCAATTGGGTAAGTTTCCCAACGCATATAAGGACAAAGAAGTATATCGGGTACTAAACTACGAAACTACTTTTGAGTGTTTAAGCACAATGCTTTTAGATACTGAAGGTGGATATTTGCTGACTCGGAAAGAGAATGGCGTTCAGTATCTCGATTGGATAATTGATTTCGAAACCGGTAGACAACCTGTTCAGTACGGACTTAATATTGTTGATCTTAAACAGTCGTCAGTTGATGACGGTTATTTTACAGTGCTTATTCCGTTAGGTCAGGAGATTGCTGGTGTTAGACAAACGATTAGTTCTGTTAACGACGGACTGGACTATATAAATACGCCTTATGCTGTTAGCGGTGAACTTATAAGTCGAACTGTTATTTTCGATGACGCTGAAGATGCAGCCGACTTACTTAAGAAGGCCAAAGAATACATGAACGGTTTGAACTTCAATCCTATATCTATAACGGTTCAGGCAGCAGAGCTTCATTACATCGATTATTCGTATGCTCCTTTGAGGTTAGGAGAGCGAGTACATGTATATTCCAAACCGCATAATCTGGAAGCGAATCTTCCTATTGTGAGTATGAATCTTAATCTTGCAACAGCAAGTAAGACAGTCACAATCGGCACGATAGAACGCCGTGATATTAGTGAGATTATCGGTCCTGAAGGACAGGGATATTCCGAAACGATAATTCAGCAAAGCAATCTGGTATACGATCCGACGCCAACTCGCGGAAGTAATAACGCTGTCACAAGTTCGGGTATATATGAAGCACTTGGCGACATTCGGTTTACTGTAAATGCGGATAGAACAATACATGTAGAACAAGTCAAGTGATAGAAAAGGAGGTCTTGTGATGGGACCTTGATTTTCTAAAGGAGAAGAAAGATGGCTTATTTCAACGGTCAAAACTTTAACCCAAACGCGAATGGTTTACCAATCACCGCGTCGTCATTTCCGTATGCAATGCAAATGCCACAGCAACCCGCATACGGCTCAAACAATCCTGTCTCCGTCATTAAAGTTCATGGTAAAGAAGGTGCGTTAAACACATATTTACCACCGAATAGTTCAACTATTTATCTTGACGATGGCAGCTTACCTATTATCTGGTTTAAGCAGACTGATGTGGCTGGTTATCCAACTGTTAACGGATATAAATTCAGTCCACTCGAAGAGCCTGCTGCAAACAATAACGATCTTATGACGGTTATTTCTTCACTATCGGCAACGCTAACTGACGTGGTGACGAGGCTTACTAAAATGGAAAAGGAACTTGGTATAAATGCCGAACTGGATACAGGATCTGCTAGACAATCAAAATAGAGCGTCCAAGCAGCCAAACAATATACCATCCATGCAAATACCTCAGAATCCAGAACAGTTAGCGATGGAAATGCTGAAGAGAAACCCAAACTATCAGACAGTTATGTCGTATATTCAGCAGTCAGGGGGCACCTACAAGTCAGCATTTTACAAGATGTGTCAGGAGCGAGGAATTGATCCAAATCAGATTTTAGGACGATTACAGCAAAACAAGATGTGAAATTTCCCCGGTGGGGATTTTTCTGAAAACTTTTTGGAGGCACTAGCCTCTTTTTTTTTGGAGGAAAATTAAAAATGGCTGAAATGTCAGCAAGTGATGTAGCTCTTCTCAATCGTGATAACAACTGGGGTGATAACGGTTTCATGTGGATTTTCGCAATGCTTCTTCTTGCCGGAGGTAACTTCGGTGGATTCGGCAACGGATATCATCCGCAGTATGCTACTCAGGATTTTGTGCAGAATGGTTTCAACTTCAACGATCTTCAGAGTCAGAACCGTGATCTGATGAACGCTATTACCAGCGGTACAGCTCAGGCAGTTCATGCCGCTAATGAGGCTGAGTATGAGACTATCGCTGTTGCAAAAGACGCTCAGTATCAGCTTCAGCAGGGTTTGAACGTGCTTCAGCAGATTGCTCTTCAGAATCAGGCAAATGAGAATCAGTGCTGTTGCCAGACGCTGAGAGCAATTGATAATCTGAAGTTCGAGAATGCTCAGAATACAGCAGCTATTAACGCTACTACAACTGCAATGGGTCAGAAGATTCTGGATTACATTACCGGTAATCGTATGGCTGATATGCAGAACCAGATTAACGCTCTGCAGATGCAGAACGCTCTTGCTGGTGTAGTACGTTATCCGATGATGACTACATACAATTCCGGTTCTAATCCATTCTGTAATGGACAGTGTCCGGGAATGGGAATGTAACAATTCAAAATGAGAGGGTCTTGAGACTGTTCAGGGCCCTCTTTTTACTTTTTAAGGAGGAAACTCATGCCTAATAACTCAGGTGCAGGCTTAGACATAGCGTCACAAAGCGGTCAGGAAGATATTGCCGATGCAATACGAAACTCGTTTAACGCTATTAACATTTACATGCACAACACCCATGTTGAGGAGTCAGAACAGAATGCTGCTAACGCGGCGATAGCTGCTAGATCATATCTCGAAGGTGGTACTGGTACAAGAGAGGGCGAAGATACTGATAATGTTAAGTACTTTTATCAGACGATGTATTCCGATGACATAACGGACTCGGAAATAGACGCCATGATGGTGTAAAGGAGGATAGTATAAATGAGCACAGACATGTCACCGGTTAGAAAGCATGCGCTTCAAAGATTCTGGAATAATCTTAAAACTAAATTTACTACTATTGACAATCAAATTGCACAAACACAAGAGGATATTACCGACGCTGTAGAAAACTTGAACGCCTCTGATATCTCGGCAGATGGAATCGGAGACAAGACAGTCAGCGGAAATCCCATTGTTATCGAAGACGGCATGACTTCTGTGGCGAAAGAACTCTCTGTTACCCTTGAGCCGATTCAAGACCTTCACGGCTATGACCATCCGTGGGTTGAGGGAGCAGGAAAAAACAAACTACCCTTAACCGTCGATGGGATTAAAGCACTCAATCCAAGCAGTAGAGGCACATGGACGGGGAATACATATGAGTTCCGTGGGATAAAATACGAATTAATCACAAATAGCACCGGAGCAGTTGTCAGAATACATATATCTGGTCAAAATGCGGACCCGAGCTATATGGATATCGCAAAAATAAGCAGTATTCCATATGGCACTTATATCATTAACGGCGGTAACTCGCATGTAGGTTCCCGAGCGTATAACTATGATGGTACAAACTCGGCTACCAGTCGTGGTGCAGACATAACGATCACGACAACAGAGGCTTCTGGAGATAACACGTTTGACATCATAGTGTCGAAATCTGACGAAGAAGTAAATACGGATGTTTATCCAATGCTCCGTCTTGCTTCCGAAACCGATGCCACCTTTGAACCCTACTCAAACATCTGCCCAATCTCAGGAAGAACTGAAGTGAATGTTGAGAGGACGGGGAAGAATCTGCTTCCGACATATACTACTACGACAATCAGTGGGGTAACATTTACTGCAAATAGTGACGGCACTGTTACAGTTTCGGGAACGGCGACGAGCGATGATATCATTTACCGCAAAACGGTGGACGTAAGTGCAGGTGGTTACAAGTTGAATGGTGGTGTTTCAAGCGACTATTCAATTCGAGTTGGTGCTTCAGACGGAACGTTTATTACTCAGCATAATGGCGGCAATCCAGTCGCTATTTCGATAAATGAGGCAACTCAGTTACAAATTGCATTGCGTATTCGTTACATGAACGGTCAGACTGTAAATGCGGTATATTTTCCGATGCTTTTTCTCGCTTCAGAAACTGACGCAACCTTTGAACCATACCAAGGTCAATCCGTCACAGTTCAGCTAGGTCAAACCGTCTACGGCGGAACTCTTAACATAAGCACTGGAGAACTTGTGGTGAATACATGGTATGAAGAGTATGATGGCTCAAGCGACGAACAATGGGGTTCTTATATGGATCGCTTTTATATTATCCCGTCGCATTTATACAGAACCGACAGTCAATCTAACTGCAAATCAAATATGTATAGGTATATCGGCTTCGTCACAGGTTCCCAATCATTAACCGATACTTCCACTTTCGGTCTTTATAAGGAAACTGGGCAAACGCCTAATAGAGTATATCTATATGATACTAAATATACGAATGTGCCCGAATTGAAAGCGGCTCTGGCTATCGAACCCTTAACGGTTTGTTACGAACTCGCCACCCCAACCACAATCCAACTCACAGCTCAACAGCTTACATTGCTAGAAGGCTACAACATACTGACCACAGACGGAACGATCAACCTGACTTATCTCGGCTCTGAAGCAAGCAATGTTCAGGATGAGATTGATGAGTTTGAAGCGGTGACGAATAACCTTGTGGCTAGTTTCGCATATCCTGAGACAACCGCAGCTAAGACAAGTCATGCAGTAGGCGATTACATCATGCTGAACAATCAGTTCTGCAAGGTAACTCAGGCTATCTCGGCGGGTGAAACAATCCGCATCGGAACAAATGTTAAGGTGACAACAATTGCAGATGAATTGAAATCGATATTCGCATTACTGAATTCATGAGTGAAAATTTAGAAGTAATAGTAGGAAGCGGCGTAATCGTCGCTTCTATTATTTTTATCATAATTGAAGAGATTACCTATAAAGAAAAGGAGTATAAGCATGAGGTAAATTATGGAACTCAAAGACACGGTTGAATTGATGACAAGTGCCGACTGGAAAGACAGGTTTATCGCAGAATACCTTCAGACCAAAATCAGGTATGAGAAATTGCATAAACTGATTGTCAGAAGGGAAGTCGGAATGCACGATTTCAACACCCCGATTCCTCTGTTCAGTTGGGTAGATCAGGCAGAGTATATGGGTAAATATCTGTATGAACTGGAAAAACAGGCGGTTCTTCACGGCATTGAATTGCCGAGTGTGAATTAAGAGGAAAGAAGATAAAAATATGGCTAAATTTGCAGTGATTAAAAACGTCAATGGAACCTTTACAATCGACTCGGAATGGAGCGACAAAACTAAGGCTGTTGTCAAATTCCACAGTGTCTGTCAGACGCTCTGGAATGGCAATGATGTAGCCACAGCCAAGGTTGAAATTGTGGACGAGCAGCTGAATGTGGTTGATGACTACAGAGAGTATATTCACCACGAACAGACTGAAGAATAGGAGGAGAAATCATGAGTTTCTACATTACGGAGTATCTTAAAGATCTTACAAAGCTTGTTGACGCCCTCAGCGAAAAGTACGGCGTCGATCCGTCTAAGGACCTTGTTCCGACAAACTCGGATCAGACATCTGAATGCACAGCGCTTAAAACGGCACTTGCTTCTAAACTGGCCGGTATTGTTGGTACAACATCGTCTGATGATTCTGGCGACGATTCCGGCGATGATAATACCGACGGACCTACTGGAGTGTAAAACATTTCCTTATATTAAGAAGATAGGAGGGTAAAGGTAAATGGCAAACATATCTTCTTATATTAGAGCAATCGAACTTGCAGCAAGAGGCGAAGAGGTACGTGACGCTATTATTAACGCTCTTACTGCCATTAACGAACAGGGAACTGGTAACGCCGATACACTGGAAGGTCACGCCGCGTCATATTTTGCTACGGCAGCGCAACTAACAGGAAAGAATCCAGTTTCAAAACTGGTTGAGATATATCCGAGTAGTTGGGCAAGTGATGGCACTTATAGTTTTGAGAGTATATATCCTTCTCTTAATTATGATGTTATGGTGCAGCCAGGTCCGGATTCTACAGTCGAGCAACTTGAAGCAATTGGTGATGCTATGATTGTTGCAGGTTCTGAAAATTTGAATGTTATTCGTTGTGTCGGAACTATACCTGATAGAAATATTCAGCTGATGCTGTTGGCGGTGAAACGGTCATGATATTAGTAACGAACATGACTGGCGGAATTGGCGGTTCCTCCAGTAGCTCCAACAAAGGCACGCTTGAAATTCATCTCCCTAAAACAAATTACTTGTTCGGGGAGACTTTTAGTCTGACTAATGTCACGATTACTTATATTCCAAAACGAGGTAATCCGGTCGACGTTACGAACCAGGTCATAGCGGCCAACGCGATTACGCCAAATGACAACTATGTTTGGGATGTATCCGGTCAACAGACTGTAAGAGCGATCTACACGACACCGGATGGATACGATATTTACGGAACTGCAATTGTCACCGTGTCTGAAGAAGGTAAGGGATATCTTACTGTTACTTCGTCCAAGATGAAGTACAAGCATGGCGATCAGTTTAATACTTCAGTACTTACTATTGTATATACTGATGCGCTTGGCAATAACACCACTATCGATCCAGGCAGTGTGTATGTTACAACCGATCCTGCAAACGGCGATACGTTCCAGATTGACGGTACTAACACCATTACCGTTACTTACGATAAGGCCAGTGAGACAGGATCTCAGACCGCTGTTAATCCAGCTCCGGCATATTTGAAAGTTGAAGTTGAACCAGCAATGATGTCGGCGACACTTAAACTGAAGCAGATTGCAGCACTTGTTAAGCAGGTAACAAACTACAACGGCGCCGAACTTACTATCAACTACACTGATGGCACGCGTAAAGTTATTACGTATGGTGAAGATCCAGTTGAAGATGCAAAGATTATTTGGGATCCTCATGAAGCGGTAAGTCTTGATGAGGCTGGTGATGTAACTGTTACTGCGACATATACTGAAAACGGTGTTTCTATAAGCGCTTCTTCTTATATTAAGGTAAGTAACGCTACGCTGAAGTCGATTACGTTTACAATGAATAAGAAGTCGTTCAAAGCAGGTGACTCGATTGACTACACATCGCATGGAGCGAAAGTTATAGCGAAATATTCTGATAACTCTACAAGAGATGTTACAGCATATACTAACTTCTCACCTAATGGCGGATCATGGCGAGTTGAGGATACTACTGTCACAGCGACATATACTGAAAACAACGTTACTGTAAACGCTACTGTGTCGGTTAGTGTAGCGGATGCTCCAGATACTTTAACTGTACAGATTGCTAAGACCAATTACACAGTAGGCGACTCACTTGATTATTCTGGCAGCCAGTGTATTGTACGCTATATTTCCGGTAAGGAAGTAACAGTCGATGCTGGTAGTGTGTCGTGGTCACCGGCATCCGGTACACAATGTACATCTGAAGGCAGCATATTTATTACAGCATCTTATCAGGGTCTTACAGGACGTACCAGCGTTAGTGTCAGTGCAAAAACAACTTCAGTAACAGGTAAAGATGGGAAGACCTATGAGGAGAAGACGACTGATATGAACGATACCGAGCACGGTACAACTCGTACTCTTGCTCCAAGTAGTATCAAAATCATATCTGATCCGGTTCAGACAACATACGATAGCGGCGAAACCATTGACTATACCGGCATTTCTGTTGGTTTGCTGGATAAAGATGGTGAGAAGTTCACAAACAGCGATTACCCTGACGGTAAGATTCCTTTCAGAGAACTGGATTTCCCTGTAAAAACAGCACAGATTACTGACTCAACTGCAATAGATGCTTCGGCTGCATATGCTAATGTAGCAGGTAACACTGGTAATGGTAACTATATTACTATTAATGGTGAAACTCGTGTTTTCACGGCTAAAAGGCGAGCGTCCACAGATCCGTACGATTACACTGGTGCTGAAGCAGATGTATCATACGAGATTAGTGATGGCACCGGAGCTAGTCTTCAGGGACGGTTTGCAGCTTTTCTGGCGGAAAATGACGTTAATCAGACCGGAAAAAAATATACATACGCAATAGTTGTACCATCTCCGACTCAACCTACTATAATCAAAAATTCTACAAACCAATCAGTCGTGTTGGCTGATAACACCAGTGTAAGTTCGTCTAAATACGTAATAAACGGTATTTCTTACTATATTCGTACAGAAACAGTTATGTATTCGTATCAAAAGAAACCTAGTGGTGAAACGGATATTCTTCCTATGACCGATCTTGCATGTGATTACAATATTGTAAGCAGTACAGGATCGTCGTATTTGACACCGGAAAAGCTCGTATTCTACACATATGGTGATGGCGGATTGAAGCCTGGAGAGTATGTGCCTGAAGGTACCGTCAAATTCACAGTACCGGTAAACTGGACTAAGTACAGTAAGACATATTCCGACGATCTTACGCTTTACGTGCGTATTGGTAGCGAGAATTCGTTCACATTCACAACTGGAGTATATTCTACTTATCAGGACAAACTAGCTCAGTTACAAGCTGACAGTACGGTAACTATTTTTAGTAATGGCGAAACGGTAGATTCGTCAGGCAATAAAGTTTATCAAATTCGATACATGAGGACGACAACGTCGTAGAAAGGCAAGGAAAAATGATCGAAGTATATTCTGAAAACATTGATGTAGCAACAAATGAGTCAATCGCACTTAACGTAGTGAAACTTCTCAAGGGGTGCTCTGTGAATCAGCAGGGCGCCTCTTCTCTTATTTTCAACAAATGTGGAATCTATGAGGTGAAAGTTGATGCTTATGCTACCGCGACAGGGGCTGGTGATATTTCAGTCCAGATGCGTCAGAATGGAGTTCTTCAGCCAGCGGCTCAGTCCGCCGTGACAGCTGCTGATGCAACATCCGTTAATCCGATGTCTTTTACAACTCTGGTTCAGGTACCTGTGAACAACAGTAATTGTCCTTGCAATATTCCGACAACTATTGATTTTGTAAACACCGGTGTCAACGCTAACTATTATTTCCATGTGGTGGTAACTAAGATATGACCGTAGACGAGACTGTTCGATATATTGAAGGTCGCGTAATGGAAGAAGTAGAGGATGTCAAAGGATATATTGACGTTTATTGTAAGTGGAAAGACACTAACAAAGACGTTGCAAAGATATTCTACGACATTGCCGTTCAGGAATTAGAGCACGCTAAGAAACTTCATGGAGTATTAGCGACTCTAATCCCTGGGGCTTCTCCAGAACAAGTATATTTGATCAAATTCATGCAGAGCCTGAATACTAAACAAATTCAGGAAGCCTCTGTAATGGTTAATCTCTACAAGGCCTAATGGCCTTCTTTTTTGTGTTTGAGAAAGGAGAAAACATGCTATATCTTACGCCTGAACAGATTGTAAGCAAGTATATTGGCAAGGCGATAGTGTACGATCCGGGTTATGGCGTCCAGTGCGTTGGTGGCTTCAAAACAGTTTGTAAGGACGAGGGTATTCCTGTAATCCCCTGTCCAAACAACTTCGCAGAGTCATATTGGACGTGTAAAAACAAGAGTGGCGAGATTGTAAGCTCCGTCTATGCTTGGCAAACACAATATTTTACTAAGATTACGAATTGGAAAGATTTTAGGAACGGAGACTGGGTTATTTGGCCCCGTGGCTGTGCCAGCCATCCGATGTCGCATATTGCCATGTACTACAACGGTCAGGAATTTGGTCAGCGACAGTATGAGGACAATAGGGCGTTCTGTCTTAAAGACACTAATTTCTCTGATGCGTTTGGTGCGTTGAGATGGAATGGTTTCGAAGGATGTTTCAATATTTCTGCTGGCAAATCTGAGATCACGATAAACAAGCGAGAGTATATTGTATACCGTTCGACAGGATCTGATAAAGTGGCAGTTCTTTCTCCGGGCCTTAACAAAACCGCTAAGATAAAAGATTTTTCTATGAATGCCGAAATTCTCGGTATCGTTAGCGGTGCCAACTTATTTCAGTCGAAGGACGACGTTCCTGATCAGCCGTATGGTATGACATTTGGTGATATTTCGTCTCCAATCTGCAATGTGTATCAGTCGCTTCCAAACCAGAATATGACGCTCTTTTACGACATCGAAGGCGGGTTATTTGGCGATACTACTGACGTTGAGGTAGAACCTACACACAACGTATTTTCTCCAACACTTGTATACCCAAACAGCAAAGGTCATTGGGAATACGCAAGAGTAATGGGTCTTGGACTTAAAGATTATAAGTCGATGTATTCATTTTTACTGAAGATGCCTGATGGATATGCTATTGGTATTGCCAAACAGCTATCGACACCAGCTGAGATCCTTGAAGATTTTTCAAAGTCGGACGCTATAAACATCGCATTTTTAGACGGTGGCGATTCGGCTCAGGCAGGATTCAAAGAGTTTGGTACGATGAACTACGTCAGAGATACTGGACAGGACGTTGCAAGTGCGATTGTTATTTATCGTGACTTTGTAGATTGGGCGCCTGTAACACCTGACGATCCTATTGACACGAATCCCGAACCGGATATTGATGACACCTACGATGAGGAGACACCTATGGAAGAAGAAGATGATGATGTAATCGTCGGACCGACAGATAGTTGGAAAGATCCTGAGGCAAGTGGCAAAACCATTTACGACAGGGTTGTAGCACTGCTTTCGGTTAAGAGTATTATTACGATCGTATGCCTTGGACTATTTGGATATTTGGTTGTTAACGAGAAAGTTAGTCAGGATCAGTTCATGACTATATTCACGGCTGTCGTAATGTTCTATTTTGGTACAACGTTCCAGAAAGGTAGCGACGGTAAATGAGTGAACTGGAGGTATTTTGGTCGGTCGTTGGCAAGGTTGCTGGGGGTTTGGCGTTAATTTTGGCATTATGGCAGACTATTGAGGCTCTGCATAAGAAATCACCAAGCGGTAAGCTTGAGACCAGAGTCAAGGAAGTAGAAGATAATCTAAAGAAAGATTTCGAACACTTTAAAAAGGTCGATACCCGTATTGATAATCTTGAACATAAAACTGACGATACGCAGAAACAGCTCCAGATCGTAAATGAAGGTATTCAAAGAATAGGCAAATCGCAAATCGCGTTATTGCGTCATACCATTGATGGAAATGGCATTGACAAACTGCGCGAGGAAGCGGACGATTTAACTGATTTTTTTATTGATCGTTCAAAACCATAAGAGGGTGGTGGCATCACTGCCCTCTTTTTACATATTCTCTTAGTTTTGCGCATTTTTTACTGTGACTTTTATGTAGAAAAGGAGCGTATTTTTATGACATTAATTAAAGATTTAGAAGGAAAAGTATCGAAGAGAGCATTTTGCACATTAAGAGGCGGAATCGGACACGAAGTGTACACGGCCCGCAAGGAAGCATGTAAAGCGCACAACGAGAAAGTAGGATTCTATGACAGAGCTTATGAAGCAAAACTTCATAGACTTGGCGATGAATTTATTGATCGTTTGACGCTTGAGGATATTGCGGATTGGTGCACAGAAAAAGATGTACTTAAATGGCATAATGTTGGAAAAGTGAGACTTGAAGAAGTTAAAGAAGTAATGAAACAATACGGTTTAGAACTTAAAAAGAATTGATAAAGGAGGCAACAACCTCTTTTATTTTTGCACTATTCCTACACTTACTCTTCGTTTTGCCCATAATACGGCCAGTACCAGTATTCACGATGAAAACAGAGGGCGGTACAGTATATTGCAAAATCGGTATTGTTATCGGATTTTTACCCGGCGTTAAGTTTTGTAAAAAGTCGTTAAAAACAGTATACTCCTAGTGTAGGAATAGTATAGGAACGCGAACGCAATAATTGCAACTCCTTTAATGAAGAAAGAGAGGACTAGATAATGTCTAAGTTTGGAGATTTTTTAACAGGAGCAGCAGCAGTAAGCGGATGCATCATTATGGCAATGGGCGAAGCTATGGCAGAAGACCAGATCGTTAAGGACGAGATCGAAAGATACCGTCGTAACGCTCAGGACAAACGCTATCGGTGGAGCGGCAACATGACAGAAGATGAGTATATTGTTGAACAGCTTGTAAGAGAGAAACTTGAAAAAGAAGGCAGAATCAGAACCAGAACTTATTAAGAAACGAACAAGGAGCCTTAGGGCTCTTAGTTTCGCGCATTATCTACAAGTCCTTTAATGAAGAAAGAAGGAGAAGAACAATGAAAAAGTTTTTTGAAACAGCAGTATTAGCAGTTGTATTATTGGTAGGAGTTTACAACACAACAGTAGAAATGACGACGTTTATATGTTGGATTTTCCTCAGAAACACAAAAGAATGCAAAGGAGAAAGCTATTCACAGTTCCGAAAAGAAGTAAAAGAGTCTTGTTAAGGCTCTTTTTTTTTCGACCCTCGCACTATTTACAACTGATTTTATGTAGAAAGAGAGGGTACGATTATGAAGAAAGGATTAATGGTTATCGTAGTTGTTGTACTTACAGTAATATTTGCAGTAAGCACTTTATCAGGAGCAATTCGTTTGGATGGACTTATTTCAAACGTGTTGATTGGAATGTTGAGTGCTGGTTTCGGATATTACATGATGAAAGCAGCGTACGAGGACTAATGAAGTCCTTTTATTTTTCGCGCAAAGAAAGGAGGCGCTATGAAATTTTTACAATGGTTGACAAGGATTAAGTTTTATTATCGATGGCCGGAAAGCAGAGATATGACAGAGGATATTGCTGCACCAGCGGCAAACTTTACTGAATGGAAAGAGACAATCCGCTATTATTTGAACTATTGCAACGAACACAACCTGCATATCGTGAAGGTACACGGGTTACTCGCATTTATTGCATATTCTATGATGAAAAGGAGATATTGATAGCATGATAAGAGCAACAAAACTTGATGGTACAAAAGTAGGAGTGAACAAAAGAACAACATACTCCAAGACCTTTGGGGTTGGGATTTTTAAGACAACCTATACGGTCGAGAGGTATGAAATGGATGATGGCACAACACATATTGTAATACCAACTAAACTTTTGGAGTTTGATGCAGTCAAAGAAAAGTTGAATGAATTATTAAGTCAGTTAAAGGTGACTGAAAAAGTAATGAAATTTTAACGCGGAGCCCAACAGGGCTCTTCGTTTTCACATTTTTTGCAACGTCTCTAATGAAAGGAGAGACGATTATGTCCAAAGAAGAATTAGTAGTATCGCTTAAGAAGATGATGTCAGATGTAGAAAGGAGGATGGATGAAGTCGAAAGATGTAGGTCAGAAGATGTTAAGACCTACCTCGAAGACGTTCTGAGTCAAGAGTGGAACGACATCGATGAGGCGATAACATTCGTTGAACACGAGTTGATCTAAAACAAGGAGCCTTAGGGCTCTTAGTTTTCGCTATTTTTGCAGATCCTTTTGTGAAAGGAGATGTAGATATGACTACATGGGAAGAGTTTTTAAAGTATTTGAAGACGGAGGAGCGGAAGGCTATAGAAACAGTACTTTTCTATAATGAACTACCTAATTTTCCGAAAAGACTAGAAAACCTTGACAAGAATGACGTTAATGGATTTCTAGCGATTCTGACAGAGGAGTTTGACAACATGGAAAAGTTAACACGAGCACATGAGCGCCTTGAGTTCATTAAAGAAATCGAAGACAAAGTAATACCATGGCAGGACATTAATTCACAGATCAGCAAGATGAATTAAAGATAGAAGGGGCGCACAGCCTCTTTTATTTTTTATTGGGTACGTGGGTGACAGTTACTTCTTTTATATTCGTGCGTGTAAAGGAGGGAGTATGAGTTTAACATATTCAAAAGGGTCTGTACCAGTGTCATATGCAGCACGCATATTTGTCAACTGTACTCGAGATGCCAGCGAGCAAGAACATGTTTTACAACCGGTACCGTAAGTTTTTCTGGATACTGAACCAGGAAAGGTGATTCGCATTTTTTGCAACGAGTTTAATGAAGATAGGGGCAACGTGCCTCTTTCTTTTCGTTTTTAACCAATATTGAAAGGAGATTAATTGTAATGAAAAGCGATGTTATTCCAGTAATGAACAATGGTAAGGTGGTATGTCTTAAGAAACCGCCGCAGTGGACGTCTATTGGAAAGCGTAAGATTTCCGAGATGTCGTCGGTCCAAGATGTTGTGCGGTATACGTTTGCCGACAGATGGATTGGACATTCAACTCAGGCCACTATGTCAGAAGTAAAGAACGCTCTTGCAAGACTTGAAAAGACATATCTGGATGACGGCTATGTCGCATGGTCCGATATTTGGGCGCTTATCAATAAGGACTATATTCCTTGTTTCGCCGTATGCGGAGGAGAAGACCAAGCCGGTCAGATTGCCGACGGATATTCGCCATATGACGGTGAGTATGCTCTTGGATGGAGCAAAAGTTTTATTGAAGAAATGGAAGGGTCAAAAGACGATCCATATCCTGACCCGCTTACGTTCAGAATCATTCAGGACAAAGAACTCCATATTTATTGGATTTCTGCCAATTACAAACCTATCGAAGGTTATTTAGTATACTGAGGTGACGTATGACAAGAGTATATTCATATCAGGGACATAAGATCCTATCGTTCGAATGGCCTAAGAAAGGTATCAAAATTGAGTATCCGCCCGCTATTTCCGGCTGTAACAAGCTTCAACCTCTGTGTTGTACTCATTATCGAGAGCCTTTCTCGTCGTGCATATTTGATGACCTCTATGATTTTCAGATCCAAGACGCAGAAAAAGTTTTAGAGCATTGTGATCCTGAAGTTAGAGCGGTCGCTGATTGTTTTATGTCGAGCGCGCGATCTGTAGCATATTTGATCGATTGCTACGATTATACGTTCGATCATGTGGCTCAAATGGTATGCGATCTCTCACCGGATGTTATGTTGGAATACCATTCCTATGATTCTGAGATCAGGGACGCGATCCAGACGTTATCCAAAGAGGCTTTTGAAGACGGATGGGTCAGAAGAGCCGAATGTTTCGGTTAACGCATTTTTTGCAACGTATTTAATGAAGAGAGGGTGGATGTCCCTTTCTTTTCATTTTTATGAAAGGAGCTTATAAGCAAAATGAAAGGTATTAACATCTCAAGGATGGGAAAGACTATCGTCAGAACCATCAGCAGAAACAAGTCGACTATCCTTACGGTAGTTGGTCTTGTTGGACTTGGCGTAACGGTGTATGTCACGGCCAAGCAGGCACCAAAGGCAAAGGAAGAAATCGACAAGGCGAAGCTCAAGAAGTATATTGAGCGGATCAAGAAAGACGGCGTCTATAAGTCGGCTGAAGGTGCAGAAATCGTAATCCAGGAAGGCGACGATCTTGAGAACGATGACACCATTAAGTCGCTGTCCGCAAGCGAAAAGCTGACAATGATGGAACTCGTCAAAGCAACATGGAAGCAGTATATTTGGGTCGTTGCAGTAGCAGGATCAACAGCAGCAGCTATTGTTATGGCACATTATTTCGATGCAAAGACAATCACAGCACTCACGGCTCTGTATGCCACGAACAAGGAAAAGGCGGATAAATGGATGAAGGAAGCCAAGGAGAAAATGGAGCCTGAGAAGTATGAAGAAGTAAAGACTGAGATTGCTCAGGAAGAACTTCAGAAGACAAAGATTGACGATGCAGATCTTGGACCGGATGAACATTGGTTCTTCGATCTTAATACAGGAAGACCGTTCAAGTCCACACTTCTTAAGGTTAAGGAGGCGTTCATTGATGCTGAGGGCGAACTGAATCATGAAAGCGGTATGGTGAGCTGGAAGTCGTTGTGTTCATATCTTGGCGAAGATGAAGTACCTGAAATGTTCGATGATTATCTGTTCACATATGATCGGAACAAGGGTATGTCCTATGAACTTGGTGAAATTCCTGGTTCGGCAAACTATACGATTGAGTATGATAATCCGAAACATTATTCGGAACTCGGTATGAAACACCCGTACTAATAGTAAGGGGCAGGTTTATGGGGCCTGCTCCTTTATTTTTTGAGGTATCAAATGATTAAGCTCATCCGTAAATGCGATTTTTGTAAGAAAACGCTTCCCGATAATGCAGATCTTTATAGGATCGAAATCACACCGCCGATAAAGAATTCAGGCGCAGGGCACTATCTGTACAACCCGGATAATAAGAAAACCAATATGCTGAGGCAGGCAAAGTCATTTGAGATATGTACTAAGTGCTATAGAGAAAAGATATTAAAGGCAATCGAATAGGAGGATAATATGCCATTCAGAAATTTTTTGAAGAGTAACAGATGGAAGGCTTTTAAGAATGCCTTCGGACATCATTCACCTCGCGTTGCACAGATGGACTACAACGCCACGATCATCGACTATATTTCGGAGCTTGAACAGCAGGTCGAAGAACTGACAATCAGAGTGAATGAACTTACAGGAGTTGACCCGACCTATGACACACAGCTTCAGACGGCATTTAGCGTCTATCAGGGACGCACACCTGCCGAAAGACGTAAGCGTGTTAACCCGAAGCGTTCCAGAGGCTCTGTGAACTGGAACGACGGTCATCAGGATGACGCTGAGTATCCCGGAAAAACCGTAAATGATAGCGGAGATCCGACATATTATAAGGATGATTCTGACTATCATGGAGACGATAATGAATAGTGGTCAGATGATCCTTACGGCGATTGTATTTTTTATTTGCGGTTTTGTCGTTGCTACTTTTATGTACCGCACTTTTATTGAAGAAGTCGGTACGGTTCAGATCGATGTCAGCGCACGCCCGTTTATTTTTAGACTCGTGCTCGACAAAGACCTTGACGTGATTAAGAACCGTAGAATGGTATATTTCAAGGTCGATCATACTTGGCATGCTGATCGCGAACGTTATATTCACGAAGTTACTGAAAAAGAGATCAACGAACTCTGACGCATATTTTACAACTTCTTTTATGAATCTAGGAAAGGAGATATTTTATGGACAACGAGATTCGCGACTTACTTAAAAAGGTTATTTTAAAGCACTTAAAAGAGCAGTTAAATGGCCAGGAAGTAACACAGGAGGATGTGACAAAGGCGAAAGGCAAAATTAAGACGTTAATTGATACGTGGATTGATGCCGACAAGAATGATATTGAAAGAGCCAAAGTCGAAGCAGAGAAACTTAAGAACGAGAACGAGCGGCTGAAGATTGATAATCAGCAGGAAATCGAGAGACTTAAGATCGAAAACGAGAAGGAACGTAACGCTATTGAACGCGAGAAAGTTGATGTAGAGCGTATCAAGGCTAATTGTGAACTCGAAAAGGTCAAGGTCGAAGACAGACGGCTTGATATTGAACTTGAGCACTTAAGAATTGATAAAGAGACTGCAGAGACCAGAGCAAAATGGGATTTTTGGAAAGGTATCGGTACAGCGTTTATTACGTTGGTAGGAACCGTAGTCAGTCTATACTATGTTAACAGATGGACCAAGTGGGGATTTACTCAGGAAGAGTTTGGAACCATAGTAGGTAAGACGTTTAATAACGTCCAGAAAGAATGGAAAATTAAGAGACTTTAATGATAATTAGAGGCGTAGCAACATATTGTTATGCCTCTTAGTCTTTATTTTTTGAAAAGGAGAGATAGTATGCAGTTTGAATTTGATGGTAAAACCTATATTCTTGATTTTAAAGGTGCTGCAAAGCGCGTTATTACAAAGACCCTGAACTTCATTGCTGATCATCAGGAAGAGATCGTTATGTCAGTTCCGGTATTTTTCGCAATCGGTAATGCTATCCATAAAACTCGTGTAGAGAATCGGATTGAGAACGAGTATCGTCGTAAGACATATTCCCAGTGGGATCCCAGGTCGATGCATTCGTGGGATCTTCGTAGACCGCTCACAAATCGTGAGAAAATGATCATTGATGAACGTGTGAGGCGCGGAGAACGTATGGTCGACGTTCTCGAGAGTATGAGAGTACTTCGCTAATTTTACAAAGCGTCTTATGAAAGGAGAAAGATCATGGGATTTATTTTTTGGGGCGGATTATCATTAACGTGCTATATCGCACAGGCAATGATTGATGACGCAATCGACAGTGTTCGAATCAAAGAGGCAGTAAAAGAGCACGAAGAGGAAATCATCAGGAGTACGGTGAAGGAAATCACGTATGATGAAATCCATCAGGAAGTAGACAAGGAACTTGATCGGAAACTTGCTCAAAAGTTAATGAGTGTCCTTGAAGAAATGGACAAAGGATAAGGGTGAAGCGAAAGTTTCACTCTTTTCTTTTTCGCGTGGAGGTTATATGCACAAAAGTCCTTTTGACATTTTTAAGAAAAAACGTACAGCAACTATTGGTGATAGGTTATTAAGCGCCTATGAGACCGCTATCAGTAAGATGCCAAAGCAAAGGCAAAAGACGATTCGAGATCTAGTTGCTAAAGAGTTTATATTAAGAAGCCCTATTGATCGCAGTACTCCAGTTTGGACTGGAAAAGGGACTGAGTTATTTTTTGATTCGTTAACTAATACTAGATTTTATTCAACTTTTAATAATGTCGAAAACGCATTCAAGAAGATAAATCTCAGGCTGAAGAATGGTGCACATAACATTCCGCTTTCTGATTTTTTTGAAGATCTCAACGTAAGAGTAACAGACCAAATGCGCAATCTCGTATTCAACAGCGAGGTTAAGTATGAGATCAAAGTCGTTGAGGAGGGTCCTGTTGTCGACAATGTAATTTTCTTTGTAACACGTCCTGTATCGCTGGGATAGTGCGCAATTTCTGCAAGGGGTGTTATGAAAGGAGAAGATGATATGGCTAAACCGAAAAGGAAGAAGCCAAAGATCGTAGATGTTGAATTCGTAAAGAAAGAAACACCAAGTCAGTCAGAAGAAAAAGGCGAAAGCCAGAAAGGAGAAAATGAAATGACTAACGAAGAAATGAAGCAGTTTAGCGAGGTAATCGCAAAGACAGTAAGAGAGGAAGTCGAAAGACAGATCAATGCAGCACAGGAAAATGCAGTAAAGCAGGAAGTAACAAACAAGGAAGAGACTAAGCAGGTCTTCGAACCCGTAAAGGTTGAAGAACAGAGCTGGCTCGAAAAGCAGGTCGAAAAGCATCCGATGAGAATGCTTGGATTGAGCTTTGTACTCGGCGGAGTAACAGTATACGCCGGTGGAAAGGCAATCGAAGCACTGTCAGCAGATGGCACAAACGAAGTGGTTTACGAGCCGGTAAACACGGTAAATCAGCAGTAGGATTTGGAGCCCAGCAAGGGCTCTTTCTTTTTTCTTTGTAAGGAGAATACATGTCAAACGAATACGAATCTAATTCACAGGAAGATCTTAAGCCTATTCCAGTTGAACCGTTGACAGGAGTGGTCATGGTACGCAAACCATCTGTCTGGCATAAACTGTCTCAGGTATTTTTTTCGACCGACCTGAACAACACAAAGGATTTTTTGGTTTGGGGCGTATTGATTCCAAACGCTAAACTATTTATGCTCAAGTCGATTAACGATGCTTTTGGAGGAAACATTGTTAACTACAACATAGTCAACAATCCACTTGTCTCTACGCGTCGTACTACGACGGGAAGTTGGTTTGATGAGAACGTCTCATGGGGTTCTCCAAAAGATGTTCCGTCAGATCCAATCAAGAAGAAACCTGATCAGACAGTAGGTCTTGAAGATGTCGAGAATTTATATTATGGGAACATGGAGGACGCTGTAATGGTACGCGAGAAAATGTATCGTACGGCAAAACAGTTCAAGTACGCAACGATGGCTGATCTTTGCAGATATTCACCATATTATAACCCTCAGACTAGGAAACGGGTTGATATTGAACCCAAATGGTCGTATCAGTACATCGGATGGACCGCAGACGATGTTAACGAATCGCATGTTGAAGAAGTATTCGGATTCAAAGGAAGATGGTGGACTATCGTCTTACCTCAGATCCGTGATCTTCGCAACGAAATGAGTCAAAGATACAAAAAGTAAAGGAGAGGAAAATGAGATTTAAGTTACCAAAGAACGTATCTAAAGCACTGTCAAAAGCAGCGCTTAGAATGCGTAAGGCTTCGCCTACTATATTAGTATTGGTCGGAGTCGGTGCTATGATCGGCGGAACGGTCTTAGCGTGTAAAGCAGCGCGTGAGATGGACGAACCTATCGATGAAGCAAAGCGTGAAATCGAAGATATTCATCGTCACGAGCAGGAGGATGAGGCATTTGCCAAGTCCAAGGAAGCACCTAAAGAAAAGCTGAAAGTCTGGGCTAAGCTTTTCAAGAGAATGGCAGTGTTATTTGGTAAATCAGCTATTGTTACGGGGGTTGGCGTTGTTTGTATTTTTGGTGGTTACAATATTCTGAAAGCGAGGTACCTTGGCCTAGCGGCCGCCTATAGTGCGGCAAGCCAAGAAGCACTAATTGCAAACGCCAAACTCCAATCTGAACAAAGCAAAACCATCAACGAAAACGGTGAAGTTACCAAAGAGCCGGTAAAGAAATTTGCCCCAGATATTCAGTACTATTATTCTGAGCCGGACGAGAATAGTCTTACTCCTATGGGAGCCTACGCATTCAAATTTGATAAGGATAATTGCCCATTCGGTTCTCATGGAGACTACACCATGGATTATTTGACAGCGATTCACACTATCAGAAGTCTTTCGGATCTTCTTGAGAGCAGTATTTCCGGTTTCGTATTTTACGACGAATGCCTGAGACGTTTCGGCGTATCACTTCCGGATAACAAGTCCGGTCGTCAGTGGCTTGCAATGAGTAAGTCAGTAGGCTGGATGAGAGAAGACGGCAAACAACTCATGATGAACGGAACTTCTCCGGAATATAGTGGAGATCCTGCTGTTATTACGGCGTATGAACCTCAGGTAACAGTTACTGGTGATACGTGGTGGAAGAAGTATATTATTATTGATCCGATGTGCCGCAGACCAGACGCGACATATTTCGGTCCGATCCTTGAACGAGTCAAGGCATAATTATGTGGTTACTGGGATATTCCCGGTAGCCACTTTTTTCTTTTTGGAGGGTGATGTGAATATTGAAGATTTTAAGCCTAGTGGATATTTAACACCATATGGGTATGTTGGAAGAATTCCGGTGTTCGCTAGGGCCGATAGTATTTTTCAGAACGATACTATCGTATCTCATATCAACAAAGAGTTTTCGTCAGAAGAGGAATACCTCGAGTATGTTGATATTCTGATGACCATCCATAGAAAGGTAGATAAGCAACCAGATGGCACGGAAAAGACGGAAAGTTGAAAAGACCCAAAGCGGTAAAGTCAGACCGAAACCAATTGTATGCCCAACATGCGGTAAACCGCTTATTCGTATGGGTCACCCAAACGGCGGTGATGATGTAGTGCGCTATGAATGCTCAAACTGCGACACCGACGTTGATATTGACATGGAGGGCGATGTCACTGTGATAAACCATCCAAAGGACGAGAGGTATAGGATATGAATGGTAAAGTTATTATTTCAGGTCTTATAGGCCTTGTAGTGGGTTCTGTAACGACTTATTTTGTATCAAAAGAACATTTCAGGAAGAAATATTCTCAGGAAGCGATCGACAAGGTCGAGTCGGCTATATCCGTTATTCGTAAAGAGTATGAAAGCGATGTAGAAAAGCCTAATGACATGGACGAGTTCTATAAGAGAACCGAAAAGGAAATTGATATTCCTGTTGAGAACGACGTCGCTTCTCATCATGAAGCTAAACAGGCAATGGAGACTGCCGCGAAAGAGTATGGGTATATTTCTCCTGATGCAAGTGTTGCGGATAGAAAGGAGGATATCTTAAAGGTGGGTAAGGTTAATAAGACACGTAATTGCCACTATATTTCAGCCAGTGAGATCGGCGAAGACGATGAGTACGACGATGTGCGATATTCATGGCATCGTAATACAAGGACACTGACTCGCGATGATGGCCATGTCATCGAAGACATCGATGAACTTCTTGACGAAGTTGGTATTGATTTCCGGTCTCAGTTCGATGATCCTCAGGTTATGTGCGTTTATATCCGTGACGAAACACTGGAATGCGACTACATAATTGAGGCGTCGGACAGTTATGAGAGCCTTGAATAAACTTAGTAATGCCGAGATCGTATATTTTCATTGGCTAATGCATTTAGTTGATGTAACGCCAGCATATTCAGAAGCGTTGCTATTTGAAAAACTATATGTAACGCCATTTATTGCATATATGGATCTTGATACGAACCGAATTGGCGATGTCTATACACTAAGAGATATTTTCGCTATGGAGTTTGGAATGGATATTTCCAGTTTTGAACGGAATAAGCCTAGTATTCTCGAAGTGATGATATCGCTTGCTCGTAGGGGCGAAATGCATATTATGTCAAACAGTGAGTATGGGGATCGAACCGGATTATGGTTCAAAGAAATGCTCTGTAGTCTTGGCCTTATGGATTATATTGAAGACAGTAATTACGACGACAATGCTGTTAACGATATTATTAGTAAGTTTTTGCATCGCAAATACGAGCCGAATGGTTCTGGCGGGTTATTTACAGTGTCTAAACCGCCGAAAGACATGCGAACTACGGATCTCTATCAGCAAATGGGCTTCTGGTTCGATGAAGTTTTGGAGAAAGAAGGTTATTTCAGATGAAGAAATTGCTTATTTTTGCGGCAAACACTGTCGCTGGCGCTTATATTTTCGACGCGCTTGTTAAGAGGAGCAATGGCAAGCTCAAACATATTGAGGGGAACGATCTTCCTTCGATGGTAGGTAAGGTATGCTTATATTCCATTATACCTACCGTTTATGTTGGCACTACTATTGCTACGGTGATCGATAAGGCTGTGAACTACCTCGTCCCTGGAGGTAGTAAGCATGCATGAAAACCGATCTTGATTTTCTTGAAATAGTTGAACGGACAATCAGGAAAGGCTGCATAGAAGTTATTCCTTCTTTTATCACTTATATTGACGAAGGAGAACCCGTTACGGATATTATGGTGCGTAGCGGGGATTTTTATGCAGTCTTCAATGAAAAGACTGGGTTCTGGTCGCCTAAAGAGACATATTTGAACTATATGGTTGATAAACGTCTGTGGGAATATTACAAGAAGCGGAAAGACGAAACGACTGATACATTGATAATTCGTACAATGAAAGACGCTAAGTCTGGGTCTATCGATGATTTTCACAAGTACGTAAATAAGCAGCTCAGAGATAACTCTGTACCGCTAGACAAACATATTCTGTTTGCAAATGATAAACCTAAGAAAGAAGACTATGCCACACAAAAGCTTGATTATGTCGTTAAGGAAGGCCCATGTCCGAATTGGGAAAAGCTTTTAAACAAGTTATATTCTCCGGAAGAGGCTCACAAAATTGAGTGGTTCGGCGGGGCTGTAATGTCTGAGGCGTCTCAGAACCCTGATTTTCAGAAGTGTCTTGTATTTCACGGAGACAGTGGTTCTGGTAAATCGACAATAATCCATGTTTTTGAGCAGGCTCTTGGGTATAAGGATTCTACGCATAAAGGATATACTGAAACCTTCAGGTCGAAAGCTCTCGGTGGTAACGAACCGTTTGCAACTTCTGATTTTGCATCAGATCCTATATTAGCTATTGAACATGACGGTGATCTTAGTCATATTGAAGACAACACTAGGCTCAATAGCATTATATCTCATGAACCGATTGTGATTAACGGCAAGCACAAAGCTCCATATTCTGCATCGTTACGCACAGCTATTATCATGGGTACAAATAAACCGGTTAAGATTACTGATCAGAAGAGTGGTATGATCCGACGGGTTATTGATGTTACTCCTACTGGTAAGACATTTCCTACAACGACATACTTTAAGCTTAAGAAGGACGTCAAAACCGAAATCGGTGCTATTGTGGCGAGATGGATTAAGGTGTATGAGGCCAATCCGCGATATTACGACAAGTATATCCCAACAAAGATGCTGAAGGAGACGAACGAATTCTACAATTTCATATTAGATAAGTATGATATTTTCGCTCGCGATAATGCTGTAACACTCAAATCAGCATGGGAAATGTATAAAAAATATTGTGAAGAGGCCAAAGTACCATATCCATTTACCAGAAGAGTATTTGAAACCGAATTACAAGGATATTTTACAAATTATGAAGAGCGCCACCGTCTTGAAAATGGATCATATGTCAGAAGTTATTTTAGCGGGTTCAAACTTCTTGAATCAACAACCGAACAAGAAGAACCAAAGCAAAGTAACTGGCTTGTTCTTAAGGAGTATACATCATCTATATTCGACAAGGCTTATGCTGACTGTCCTGCACAGGATGCAAAGCTGAAGGATGGACGGTATATTCCAAAGGACTACTGGGTTAATTGCAAGACTAAACTCAGGGATATTTCTACTTACAAAACTCATTTTGTGAAGTTACCAGATCCGACTCATATCGTCATGGATTTCGACTATAAAGACGAAAATGGCGAAAAAGATCTGAATCGTAACATCGAGGAAGCAAGTAAGTGGCCGCCGACATATTCTGAGGTCAGTCAAAGCGGAGGAGGACTCCATCTTCATTATATTTATGATGGTGATCCATTGGAGTTAGAGAATAGGATAAACGACAGTATTGAGGTTAAGGTCTATACGGGAGATGCACCGTTAAGACGGAGACTGACGCTGTGCAATGATCTTCCTATTGCTCATATTTCAAGCGGACTGCCGTTAAAAAAGGAGAGTAAGAAAGTGTATGACTCAAAAGTATTAGCAGATGAAAAGAAGCTGAAAGCCATGATTTATAAGGCAATCGAAAGAGACGAGAATGGTAAAGTAGTAAATTACCATGGCCACACAGCGTCCAACGTAAGCCTTATTAAGAAGTGGCTTGATGACGCATATTTTGGAGAAGGATCTTATGACGTGTCGATAACTGAACCGGCTATTATTGAGTTCGGGGATCACGCGACAAATCAGGCGAGAGAATGTTCCAAGATGATTCGTCAGATGCATTTTAAGTCTAAGGATATTGAGGAGAAGGAGCGGGAACATATTCCTCCGACTACTCCAATTGATGGCGAGGATAATAGGCCAATGGCTATATATGACCTTGAAACTTCGCCGAATCATAGACTTGTATGTTACTACGATCTTACGGATTTTTACAGGTATTACGATATTTGTAAGGCTAAGGATCCGGATATTAAGATTTATGATTGCTGGTGTAACTATGTTAAGACGCATGAGGACAAAGGTGACGATATTTCCAAGTATGTTAAGTATGTTCTTGATTATTCACCAGAGGAAGCAGAATGGATAATTGAGAACTATAGACTTATAGGCCACAATTGTCATAACTACGACAACGATATTTTCGGAGGAGTAGCGATTGACAGGGACAGTATCGAAGCCAGTTACGAACGCTCTAAAAACATAATCAACACCAAAGGATATCGAGGAAACTATAATTTTTTCGGAATCAGTTACGCTGACACGTACGAATTCCCTGCTGCTACTAATAGAAAGTCTCTCAAATGGTGGGAGATTTTTTTAGGTATCAACCACAAGGAGTTCAACTGGCCTTGGGATAAGGATATTCCTGATGAGAAGATTAACGAGTGGATCTCGTACTGTAAAAACGATGTTGTTGCTACAGTATATTTGTGGTTCCATCTGCAGCCTGATTTCAGAGCGCAGAAGATGCTTGTTAAATTGGTGAAGACCCTGCATCCAGAGTGCACAGCAAGTGTTAATGACAGGACGAATAGTCTTAGTCAGAAAATGATGTTTGGCAACGAGAGAAATCCTCAAAAGTATTTTGTATATCGTAACCTTGGCGAAAAGACCGAGAATGCGAATTGGTGCTATAAGGATTATCTCGCTGGTAAGCCATGGGCAACTGTGAAAAGTGGAAAGATGCCATATTTTCCAGGTTACAAGTGTGTTGAGGATGAAAAAGGAAAACTCAAGTCGACATATCGTCAATGGGATGGACATATCGACGACGATAAATTCGAATGGGTTATCGGAGAAGGTGGACTGGTACTCGCCAAAACCGGAATGCATTACAATGTCAAGGCGGCGGATATTCAGTCAGCGCATCCTCATTCGGCCATCATAGAAGGCCTCTACGGCCAGTATACAGCCGTTTTAAGCGACCTTGTGGAGACTCGTGTGGATATTAAGCATAAGGACTTTGAAAGCGCTAAAAAGCGGTTTAACGGGGCTTTAAAGGATATTCTAGGAGACCCTTCAGAGGCAAAGGATATTTCAAACGCTTTGAAGACTGTTATTAATAGTCTGTATGGCGAGAGTAAGAGCCAGTTTGATAATCGGTTCAGAGATCCTCGAAACTACGACAATATTATTGCGAAACGTGTTGCCTTATTTATGGTCGATCTATACAACATGGTTATCGATAAGGGCTACAAAGCAATACATATTAAGACGGACTCAATTAAGGTTGAGGAAGCGGACGATTATATTATTGGCGAGATTAAGCGTATGGGCGAAGCATATGGATATTCTCTCGATATTGAGTCGCATTACGAGCGTATGTGCCTTATTAACAAGGCCGAGTATATTGCTTATGGTGCTGACGATGATCCTGATTCTCCTAACGCATGGTATCCGAAAGGCGATACGTTTAAGACGCCTTATATTTTCAAGACGCTTTTCACTCATGAACCTATTACATTCAAGGATCTTGGAGAGACGAAATCTGTAACAGGTGCGTCAATGTATCTGGACATGAATGAGGGATATCCTGATGTAACGCTTGCCGAGCGTGAGTTAGAAAAGAGAATAGCGAATCAGAAGATAATTGACCTGAATCTTACAAAGAAACCGGTGAAGTTAAATCCTGATTTTGCAGACTTATCTGACGAGGATCTTAAGAAGTATATTTCTGAGGGTCACAATTACCAGTTTGCAGGACGAGTCGATAGATTTTCGCCAATACTGGCTGGTAAAGGCGGTGGGATATTACTGTCGTATCGTAATGACAAGTATTCTGCTGTCAATGGCACCAAGGGATATCGTTGGCTTGAAAGTGAAACAATCAGAGGGACGAGTAAAGAGCACGACATCGACATGTCATATTTTGAGACATTAGCAAACGATGCTAAGGCTCAGATTGAGAAGTTCGGTTCGTTCGAGGAATTCGTCTCTCTGAATCCTCCTCAAAAATGGTGGGAGGATATTAATACTGATAAATTACCATTTTAGAAAAGAGAATGACTAATGAAGAAATTAGGCAAGGTTAAGATATTAACCCCAATACTCATAATTGCTGCAATAGTGCTGTTTATTGTTTCGATCGTTAAATAAGCATATTTACAGTATATTACGCATATTTTGCAATGTGTTTAATGGAGAGAAGTTATGGGCTTCTCTCTTTATATTTTGTTCATACATATTAGAAAAGGAGATTAAAAAGATGAACATTGTTATTACCAAGGATCAGAGTCCGAAGCACCCGCGCACATTCTGGGTAGATGCCCTTGAGGAACCGAGAGTTATTTATCGGTCGAACTTCGAAGGCAAGGAGATCACAAACCCGCGTAATCCGAAACAGATCTGGAACGCAGCTGGAAAGAGAAACTTCTGTTTTGTTATTCCGGAACAGTATGTTCCTGAACTCCAGGAGCGTAACTGGCCGATTAAGAAGTCCGTTCCGAATGATGGTGGAGATCCGACATATTATGTCGCTGTTAAGATCAATTTCCGTGTTAACGAGAATACTGGAGTAAGTGATCCGGAAATTCATAAATTCTATGGTCTTTCCGATCGTAATCCGATTGATATTACGGCTGATAACGCCGCTGATCTTGATAAGCAGGATATTGTCGGAGCACGCTTTGCTGTTAACGAGAGTAAGGACGTTTACCAGAATAAAGAAGGTGCTGATGTGTGCACCTTATATCTGAACTATGGCGAATTCTATGTCCTTGAGTCGAATAAGTTCAAGGCTCGTTGGCAGAACGAGTATACCGATGTTGATGACGATTGATGAGGCTCTGGCGGGTCTTATTTTTAACTTTATAGGGGCGGCTATGACTATTGTAGCCGCTCTTATTTATTCTGCATATTTGAAGAGGAGAAAACAAAATGACAGACGAAGAAATGACTAACGAAGAAATGAATACAGTACAGGGCTATCTTGAAAAAGAAATTGCTTTTGCCCAGGGTCGCGTTGCTGGTCTTAAAGCTGCTTGCGAATGTATTTCAGCGAGCATGAGGGAGTTTGAAAAGAACAAGCGCACTTGTGAGGACAAAAAGGAAAAAGATATTCGTGTTCATGCTACTTGTTGCAAACCGCATAAGGCGACTACTATCAATTTTGATGAGTATGAATTCGATAGCAAAGCGATTGAAGACATCGTAAAGATGTTATTCTGATATGCCAGAAGTTAAGGACGAGTATCTGCTATTGTTCACAGACAAGTATGGTAGTGAAAAGATGTATATTTCCTGTAAGGATTATTCATCTATTGGGGAATATTTGGATCGGTATAAGGACTATTATTTATCGAAGCCAAACTCAGAGATGATAGTTTCGATATTTAAACTTAAGGAAGTTATATGTCGAACAAATTCCAATTCCCAGCGGTATTAAGTGCGCCATGCAAAGATTGCAAAGACCGTACTTTATATTGCCATAAGGACTGTGAACGATATTTGAAATTTAAGGAAAACTCTGAAAGGCTCAAGCAGATAAGGCAGCGAGAATTTCGTTATCCGAATGATCTGGATAATTACGATTTAGGCTTATTCATCATTCCTAAATCAAAGAGTAGGAGGTATCGATGAGTTCTAGAAAGACTACCTCGAAAGTGCATATTTGTTTGAAGGAGGATATTGTGGACTTCTATGAGAGGTCGTTCAATTTTTCTCCTAACGAAGTGCATTTTTCCATCAACGATATTATTAACAATCTGGACAACATTCCAGGACTGGTTTGGTATATTCAGTTCGAGGAAGATAATCCAGAGGACATGAATTAAGGAGAAGTTTATCGAATGAAGCTAGACGACTACCAGATCGAGGCGGTTGATAAACTTCAGAACGGTAACATATTATGCGGAGGCGTAGGATCAGGTAAAAGTCTTACGTCTCTTGCATATTTTCACAAATGTTATGGCGGACAGCTTGAACCAAAGTATATTAAGATGTTCCATCCGGATGATCTTTATATTATTACAACTGCTCAGAAGCGAGATACTCATGAATGGGAAGGCGAACTTGCCCGGTTTGGGCTATCTGTTGGGGATATTACCAGGCCTTATAAAATGAGGATTGTTATTGACAGTTGGAACAATATTTTAAAGTACAAGGACGTCGCTAAGGCGTTCTTTATTTTTGACGAGGATCATGCTGTTGGAACTGGCGTATGGGCTAAGACGTTTGCACATATTGCCAGACGTAATAAATGGATATTACTGACTGCTACTCCTGGAGATAGGTGGAGTGACTATGGTTATGTATTCGTGGCAAATGGATTTTATAAGAACATTACAGAGTTTCGAAGGGAACATTGTATATATTCCACATATATTCCATATAAGGTTGACAGATACATAAACACAGGAAGACTTATCAGACTCAGGAACAAGATATTAGTTAACATGAACTATTTGAAGCCAGCGAAAAGTCACTTTGAGGATATTTTCGTTGGTTACGATGTAGGGAAGTATAAGATGACAATGAGAACCAGATTCGACTTTGACAAAGGAGAACCAATCAGGGATATTACGGGCTTGTGCTATAAACTGCGGTATATTTGCAATGGCAGTGACGAGCGAGTGAAGGCTGTAAAGAAGCTTGTTTCAGACCACAAGACTAGTATTATATTTTACAACTTTGACTATGAGCTTGAGATATTGCGTAAGGTCTGTAAGGAACTGAGGGTGCCTGTTGGAGAGTGGAATGGACATAAGCACCAGGATATTCCTAAGGGGGAAAGATGGGCATATTTAGTCCAGTACACTGCAGGTTGTGAAGGTTGGAATTGCATCAAAACTAATGTCGTTATTTTCTATAGTCAGAATTATTCATATCGTACTTTGGTTCAGGCAAGCGGCCGTATTGACAGGCGTAATACACCGTTCAGTGATCTATATTATTACAGTCTGAAAAGTAGAAGCCCTATTGATATTGCCATAGCAAGAGCTGTTAATAAGAAGTCTAAATTTAATGAAGGGAAATTCGTTAAGTGGTAAAGGAGAGATCATGGATAACGTTATTTATGTAATACTAATTTTATCAGTGTTAAATACTGTAGCAGTCTGTGTAATTATATTTGAACTTAATAACCTTGGCGAAGATTTTGACTCGTTTTCGCTTTTCTCGAAGATTCATAACGATGTGGTCGATTGCCGGGAAGAAATTATTCGTAAAGGTGTTGACACGAACTTGCGCACCTTATCTGATTTGCTCGATATTCAGAAAGAAACACTTGAATTATTGCAGGGAGATGTCCCAGAAAGTGATGACAAAAGTGTGTCAAAAACGTGACAAAAAGCTGTCAAAAATGGTCAAATTTTTGACAGAATGACCATTTTTTTGACAGGAATTTTTTGAGAGTTGGTGAAAAATCTGTCAAAAATGTCATTTTTTCTGTCAAAAAACCGGTTTTCTGTCACTTTTGAAAAATTTTTGACATGCGAAAAATGGCTTTGTTATGCGGTTTTTTGAACTTCCTGTCAAAAAACCACTTTTTTTTCTTATTTAGCTAAAAAATTAAAAAAATTTAAAAATATATAGTAATAAGAAAATTTTTGACATTTTGACATAAAGTGCATTTTTGATGCAAAAGGAGAGATTTTATGGATCTTGGAGAACGAATTAATAGTCTGCTCCATAAGGGGTATTCAGTAACATTCAGGCCATATCTTAAAGATATTTATGGAGATGAATTTTTCGAAGTTGTAGTCCGTAAAGATGATTTTAATATTAGTCGGAGATATTATTACAACTCACTCCCAAGCGAGTGTCCGTCCGCGGGTTTAGACCTTATACTCAAGTTCATTGAAGAAATATTTGAGGCAAAAGAAAAAGATGAAAGAAACTGTTTATAGAGATGCGGCGATTGATGCTAAGGAGATAATTTATGGATCTTGGAGAACGAATTAAGAATCTGTTACATAATGGGTATTCGGTAACGTTCAGCCCGTATCTTAAAGAACTTTATGGTGATAAAAATTTCAAAATTGTACTCCGTAAAGATGGCTTTAACGTTAGTAAGAGATACGATTACGATTTGTCTCTAAGTGAGTGTCCTGATTTTGTTTTGGACATTAAGCTTAAGGCTACTGAAGAAATATTTGAGGCCAAAGAAAAGCATGAAAGAGACCATAACGAAAATTCACTGTGATATTTGTGGACGTGAGTATTCCTGTCCCGGAATAATCGATTTTACATCATTTTATAGAGAACCTGTAAAACTGTTTCTTACGGGTAGAAACAAAGATTCGCATAAATCTGTACAGATGGATATTTGTCCGTGGTGCGCGAGAAAGATCGAAACGTTTCTTGAGAATATGGAGAGTAAAGAAAATGAGTGACGACACTGTTTATCGAGATGCGGCTCTTGAAGCTGTGTCTAGCGAACCGCTGTATGAATCTGGACTGAAAAGAAAATATGCGGACGAGGTTATACCTGAGATCTATGAAAAAATAAAAGCATTACCACCCGCAGAGTCAGAATACGAAGAACTTGCACCCGAAGAAGCGGCGCGTGAGATTGTAAGCGGAAGTACAATGTCTGCTTGGCATTTGGTTGATGATGTGATAAGGCTAGAACAAATGGGGTATGTAATATGCAGGAAAAAATAAAAGATGACACGATTAGCAGGCAGGCGGCGATTGAAGCACTGCTAGAAAAAGGCCAGAGTTCAAGAAGATACAAACTTGGTGAAATATGGGAACTTAATTTCGACGAGATACGTGAAGTGCTAAACAATTTGTCACCTGCAGAGCCAAAAATCATTCGGTGTAAGGATTGTAAATGGTGGAAACAGAAATTCTCAAGTGGGTACTACGAACCCATTGGCGTATGTAGTATTCTTGCGAGATTCCCTTTTGGGAATTCGTTTTGTGACCGGGCAGAGAGGAGAGAAAAATGAGCGACACTATCAGCGCAGCAGAGGTAATCGCCCATTTTCAAAGAATTAAAGAAGCATCCTCAACGGACGGGGAGTATAGCAAAGGTTTTGTAGATGGATTAGACTTTTGCATTGGCTTTATTGGGTTTCTTTCAACGCTACCACCCGCTGAGCCTACAACTATAGTCACAACGAACAAGTATACCCTAACAGGCGATATTAATTGCTCAATGGCAGAAAGGAGAGAAAAATGAAAACATATGATGTGTATTGTGATTTTGGATGCGTGAGCATTAAAGCAGAAAGAGTTAAAACTATTTCGTGCAATGGTAAACCAACAACAATATTGTTTATTACAAAAGATGAAGCTGTCGCCGAGTTCTATGTCGAACACACTGCTGGATGGTTGGAGAGAAAAGAAGAGTCGATCAACACAATTCCTGTAGGGATGGATAGTCATCTGAGACCTAAGGGACCGATAACAACCCCAGATGGTATAAGATATTTTCAGGATACTGATAAACAGGGATGGACTGGGGAAGATATTATACATCCTTTTGCGACAACAGTGTCAAAGATTGAATAAAACGAGTGGAGAAAGATAATGAGTAGCCTTATTAGCGTTATATTTTGTAAAGACTGCAAACATCGTCCTACAAAAACAATACCAACAAAGTATGAAAATGGATTTGACCTTGATTTTCCGGATTGGAAATGTCCTTGTCGGTGTTCTGACGACTATTATTCTTGGTATCCTGCGGATAATTGGTATTGCGCGAATGGAGAGAAGAAGGACGATAAAGCATGATCACGATTGATATTCTTTCGTTTATTATTGGAATATTATGCGGTATGTTTATTACTTTTGCGGTTATTGGATTAGCATTTGTGATAAACGGTCAATAATGGAAGGAGAAGTCCGATGAGTGACGAACATTTTTATAACACTGGTGTTGACTTGGATCAAGTAGAACTTACTCCAAACAAATGTTGCTGGAATTGTGTATATTACGAACCTGTAAAATCTTATGAGGATTATATTGCTGAGTCTCATGGAAAATGCCTTAAAAACGAAGGTTATTGCAGTGAAAGAGATGTAGCAGTTGACTACTGCAGCGATTGGAATTTCAATACCGAACTAGGAACCGTAGTTCATTCTCAACAAGCCAAAGCTGATGAGGGCAAAGCAGATTTCACATTAGTTCCTACAGCGATATTTTATGAGATCGAGAAAGTCAGGCAGTATGGTAACAAGAAGTATCACGATCCGGACAACTGGAGACAAGTATCTAAGGAAAGATATTTCAAGGCTATGCTAAGACACGTTCTAGCGTGCTGGAACGATATGGAAAAGATCGACGAAGAAAGCGGGCTTATGCATCTATCGCATATTGGATGTAATCTCGCTTTTATTATGCAGTTGATTAAAGAGGAGAAAGATGAAGAAAGATGAAGAAAGATGAAGAAAATAGACCAAGTAATAATTAGGATCCAAAATGCGATTAATTTCTTCGGAGCTCTAAATGGAGACAATGCGTCAATAGAGATTCGAAGTGATTCTGTGAACAGAAGAGGGTCTATGTTTCTATCATTTGACGACATGATCTCAGATGGACATTACGTAATCGATTCGTTGACTTGCTTGAGGAATATTATGGAGTCAGGCGACTGTAACACATGCTTAAAAAATAACGTATGCGAATTTGTTCCAAAACCTGGAGAACATGTTAGGTATAACTGCTTTGCATATTTAGGAGAAGAAAGATCGGACTTGTGCGAGATGGAGGACTCGAATGATGATCAAAAAGTTTTGTGATAGATGTGGAGAAGTAATAAATACTAATACTAATACTAACGGTAATGCCGTAATTCCCATATTCAAGATAAGTAGGTTAAGTGGTATACCAGCGAGATGGGAAGATATTGATCTATGTCCAGAATGCTCACATATGTTTGCGAGTTGGCTTAAAAATGATATGGGTATGTATACACCGATGAAAAAGAAAGATCATGTTGATATTGATGACCTGAAAAATAAGGTGGCTGATGTTCCTGAAGATTTTTGGAGAGAAATGTGAGGCGTATTTATGGGATATAGTTTTGATACAGTTTCGGTCTGGTACTATAGGCTGGATAGAACAAATAAAGTGATCAATGTTATGCGCGGTGATTTTCGTCAACTTCGTTTTTATAATGGTCGCGTCTACGTTAAGTATGACAAGAAGACCGATAAAGAATCCCGTCAAAGCAGTTATTCGGCATCTTCTAAAGAAGGTCAGATATTTAATGGTGGACTGTGGCTTACAGATAGAGATGACTACAAGGCTGCTAAGATATTTGCTGACTCGGTTAAAGAAAGAGTCGAAGATTTTGTCAGTAAGGCCAAAAGAGAAGAAAGCATATTGACAAAAATCATGGAGACGGATTGCATTCTGCTATGAGTATATTTGAAAACGTCATTCGTGTGGTGTGTATGTACCATACGGTATCGTGTGATGAATACCATAAATGGGTAGACGCGTGTCATTGTAAGAAAAATATTCCAGAAGGGGACAGTTGGGGCGAATGCAGCCCTGACAAATGTCCGTTTCTCAACGCCAATAAAGATTCAGTGAAATAAACATTTAGGAGGATATTATGAATTTATTAGCAGTAATTTTGGTATCGTTTGTAGTAAGTAGTTTATGTGTTTTCGTAGGCGTATGGTTTATGCTCCGTAAGTTTTATTTTATGAAATTTCAGATGACTCAGATCAGGAATGAAATTCAGGTCAGCGAGGAGATTACCAATAAACTTATATGCGATACTGTTAATAACATGGCTGAAGATATTGATGGAAACTATAATGATCTGAAACGGTACGTATATAATTGCACTACAAACTTTTTAAAGAAGGCATATCCTGGAGCAGAAGTTAGGATCAGCGACAATGGTGTTCCTGATATTAAGGCTGTTGACGGACTGGTGGCACATATTAGTCCTTTAGGAAAATAATTATATTTTTAAGGTACGCATTTTTTGCAATGCCTTTTATAGGAGAGAAGGGTCGTTGTATGTTTTTATATAATTTACGACGACTCTCTTTTTTTTCTGGAGATTTATTGTGGCCAATAAGACAGAGAACAAATTCCAAGCTAGTTTGATTAAAAAACTATATAAGTTATTTCCTGGTTGCATCGTTTTGAAGAATGATGCTCATTATATTCAAGGAATACCTGATCTTACATTATTTTACGGCGGTCGATATTTTGTACTTGAGTGTAAAAGAGATACAGGATCAAACAAGTTATTTAATCAACGGGTTTATATTAAGCAGATTAATGATATGGGCGGTTACGCCCGTTTTATTTATCCGGAAAACGAAAAGGAGATCTTAGATGAAATTGCTAACATTTCCCGATCATCCAGAACTTGATGGTCGGCACGCGCCATTTCCCGCCAGTTCACCATCGTGGTTAAATTACGATGAAGATCGCTTAAAGATTAAATTTCAGAATGACGCGCGAAAAGAACTTGGAACCGAACTACATGCTTTTGCTGCAAGTTCCATTAAGCTGATGGATAAATTGACTAAAAACAAATACGAAGTTATTCGGTGTTTCAAGTCATATTTGAAAGGGAAGTACGACAAAGGAGAAGATTCTGATATTTCAGAAGAAGAAAAGAACAGATCCTATAAGCATCTTCTCAATCTTTATCAGGCAATGGATTTTCTACCGGATAGAGTGTGGTTAACGCTTGTGCTTTATATTAATGACGCTTGTTCGTATCACATGACACCAGAGCGTCATTTATTTTATTCATGGAATTTTTTTGGGACCGCAGATTCTATTGGGTATGACGTAACTGATCATATTCTTAGAATTCACGATCTTAAAACAGGCGATACCCCTGCTAAGTTCGAGCAACTCTATATTTACGCCGCATTAGCATGCCTTGAACATAAATTGAATGTTGACAATATTTCCATTGAATTACGCATATATCAGAATGGGAATAGAATTGACGAAAAAGCAGATATTACAAAAGTAAAACAAATCATCGACATTATTAAACGGGACGACCGTATTTGGAAAGACATGACCGTAGGAGGAAGATAACAATGATGTTCTATGATCCTTACGCAGGATATTATGTCGGCGATGATTTTAATGAGTACGACGAATATGTAGAACATTATGGTAAAGCCCATGACGAGTCAACTGTAGGAAGAGGATCCGGAAGATATGCTTGGGGTTCAGGTAAAGACCCATATCAGCATGGTTCCGGTGATTTTCTTTCTAGAGTAGAAGAAATGGCACGTTCTGGTATGACTGAAAAAGAAATTGCCGAAGAACTCGGTATTTCTACAGGCCAGTTAAGAGCGCAAAAGAGCGTCGCAAAAAATGAACGCAACGCTGCTCTTGCTGCGAGAGTCAGAGAGATGCGTGATAATGGTTACAGTCTTAACCAAATCACAAGAGAGCTTGGATTTCGTAATGATTCTTCCGTTCGTAACTTATTAGCATATACCGATAAGAAGTCAGGGCGATCTGTTAATAAGGTTAAAGATGCAGCTGATATTATTAGGGCGCGTGTTGATGATAAAGGTTTTGTTGATTTAAGTTCTGGTGCTGAAAGATATTTAAATATTAGTCCTCAGAAATTAAAGCAGGCGACAACCTTATTGGAGAAGGAAGGATATTTTATTCATCCTATTGGCGTCAAACAGGTTACCAACGAAAACCAGCAGACAATCACAAGGATAATTATGAAACGTAATGGTCTTAGTGATAAAAAGTGCATGCAGAAAATGTACGAAGCTGTTGAGAACGGCCAGGTGGAGTCTATCGTTGATTTTTATACGTCTGCAGATGATATTACTCACCCGACAGCAATAAAGCCGCCTACAAGCGTAGACTCCAAAAGGATATTGGTAAGGTATGCCGAAGATGGTGGTCTCGATTACGATGGAACTATATTTTTAAGACCCGGCGTTAAAGATCTTGATTTAAATTCAGTTCATTTTGCTCAGGTTCGTATAGCTGTCGACGGCACTCATTATATTAAAGGCATGGCGTTGTACGGCGACCCTAAGGATTTTCCTAAGGGGGTTGATATTATCATCAACTCTAACAAGAAAAAAGGAACGCCATTAAAAGGATTTGATGAAAATGGTAGTCCAAATTCAGAGGGCGTGCTTAAGAAAATGAAAAAGGATCCAAACAATCCTTTTGGTGCGCTCATCAAAGAAGTAGGAGGACAATCATATTATGACGATGCTAATGGGGCGTATATTATCGATGGTAAAAAGAAAAGTCTATCCCCGATTAATAAAATTCGGGAAGAAGGTGATTATGACGAGTATTCTCGTAAGTTACCTGCTCAGTTCCTGGCTAAACAGGATATGCGACTCATTAAGTCACAGTTAGATATTTCTTATGCCAATAAAGTAGACCAACTTAATGATATTCTGGCTCTTAATAATCCAACAATAAGAAGGCATGAGTTACTGTCATTTTCTAATGAATGCGATTCTGCAGCATTACATTTGGAAGCAGCTGGTATACCAAGAGAAAGTTGGAAAGTTATATTACCGATAAAGTCGTTAAAGAACAATGAATGTTATGTTCCAACGTATGATGATGGTGAAAAATTAGCGTTTATAAGATATCCTTTCGGTGGAACATTTGAATGTCCTATATTAATTAACAATACTAAACACGTAGATGCTAAACGGATATTAGGACAAGCAAAAGACGCCGCTGGTATAAATTCTACTGTTGCAGCAAGATTGTCTGGAGCAGACTTTGATGGCGATACTGTAATGATTATTCCTGTTAGTAGAAACATCAAGATTACCAGTACACCCGAACTCAAAGGTCTTAAGGGATTTGAGCCTAAGATCGAGTATGGAACAACTGAAAGATATACTGGTAAGAAAGACGAAAAGGGCAACGATATTTACGAGTATATTTCCAATAAGACAGGTAAGGTAATTAGACCCATGACCAGAACCAATACAGAAATGGGAAAGATATCTAACCTTATTATGGATATGACCATTAAAGGAGCCGATGAAGATAAATTGGCTCGTGCTGTTAGACATAGTATGGTAGTTATTGATGCAGAAAAACATCATCTTGATTGGAAACTTAGTGAAAAAGAAAATGGTATTGCTCAATTAAAAAGGGATTACCAAAAGAAAGTTGATAAAGATGGTAACGTCAGATATGGTGGCGCTTCTACATTGATAACTAGAGCCAAATCAGAAAGCCATATTCCTGAAACAATAGGATCTCCAAGGATAAATTTGAAGTCTAATGCTAAACGAGCCGGTGCTATAACGTTATCCGATGGTCGAGTGGTTGATAAACAAGGGTTTACTTTGTATGATCCCAAACGTCCTGAAGGCGCTTATATTTACAAGCAGTCTGGCAAATCGTATGTAGATAAGAATGGTAAAGTTATTCAGAAATATAAAGTATCAGCATGGATGAACGATGTTGATGACGCTAACCAGCTTTCTGCTGGATATCCTCAAGAGAAAGCATATGCATCATATGCTAATAAACTTAAGGCTCTCGCTAATAGGGCGAGAGTTTTATATTCTAAGACAGAGCGATACGAAGTAGAGAAGAGCGCGACTATAAAATATAAAGCAGAGGTATCTAGTCTTAAAGCAAAATTAAATCGTGCGATAATGACTAAACCGAAGGAAAGACGTGCTCAAGTTATTGCGACTGGCATGATAAATCGTAGTATCCGTATGGCCAAAGAAGATGGCGATCGAATGACTAAAAAGGATATTAAGAAATTGTCACAAATTTCTATAAATAATGCTAGACGCAGTGTCGGCTTAGAAAAAGGTGAACGTCTTATTAATATTGAGCCTAATGAATGGAAGGCTATTCAAGCCCATGCCATATCTGATACGACGTTATCGGCGATATTAGATAATACTGATATTGATAAAGTGAGAGCGTATGCAACACCAAAAGTGCAACGGTCTCCAAGCCCATCGAAGCAAGCACGAATGAAAGCACTTGCTGCTGGTGGATATACTCTAAAACAGATAGCAGATGCTACTGGATTTTCAGTATCTACCGTATCTAAGTATATTTAGGTACGCAAGATATTCCCTTTATGTAAGGTAGTTAGATGGCTCTCATATTCCAAACCCCATCTCGCATAAGACTGATTTATTTCCCATCTACTACCTTATATTTTTGGGAATTGAGTAATGGCGCAATTACTGTTACTTTTTATTTTACGAGGTGTTTTATATGAGGAAAGTTGCATTAACCACTACTGATAATATTTACGATCCATTTACTGATTTTCGTAAATGGGCTGATTATGATCATACTCATGGATATTGCTCGGCCGAATTAGTTGATAGAACTTTACCTTTATATTTAGAATCTACAGGACTTACTGAAGATGAGATGTCTGAGAAAGAACTTGATGATATTTACGAAGCATGTATTGATGGCATCGTAAAGTACATTGATATTCCCTTAGGAATGGATTCTGATGGCGAGTTGGTTTGGTATATTAAGAAAGTTAAGGAATAGCGAGGCGCAATATGATCACATCGTATAATTGTTTTTCTATTGAAACTTTTCGTGGCGATACTCATGACGTCAAATTTACGATCAATAATCCTGATAAGATCTTTCCGAAAGATTTTGAGATAAATGAGATTTATTTTTCAGTAAAGAAAGAGAACGCAGGAAGGCTTTTATTTCAGAAGAAGCTAAGTGACGGAACTATATTTAAAATAGACGATACTTATTTTTTAAGAATAGAGTCAAGTGATACTGCAGATTTAGCAATTGGTGATTATGTATGTGATTTTGAGATAAGCGGAACTAATGGTGTTGTTAAAACGTTTAGCGGAAAGATACATATTTATCCGGATGTTACTACCGAAAGGGACAAAGCATGAATGATATTGAGCTGAATATTTTAGAGGACGAAAGTCTTAACTTTATTTTAGGCGAGTCAACAACTTTGGTATCATCCGATATTGTTCATATTAATACAACTGAAGGATGGAATAGCCAAAAAGATTTAATTGGTAGAGCAAAACATATTTATGTATATTCTGATTTTAATAACGTAGACAACAATGATATTCCAGCTATTAAAATAGGCGATGGAAAAACGCTCTTATTTAATACGCCATTTGTCACAGTCGATAATCTAGCAACATATATTCCAATGACACAAGAAGAATCACTTGATAGAATCTCAAATGAACCAAGACTTATATCTGCAAAAGTATTAAACAATGCTATATATTCTGATGACATACCTGATGTAGAGGTTGATTCTATGATGGATATTTAATTGACCCCTTATTTGATATTCATTACTTATATTTATTGTCAATGATATTCTCATGGGTCTAAGAACAACTTATATTGTACAGCTTATATTTATTCTGTCTGGCGATATTTTCTCATGTAAGACCTCCTTTCTGATATTCTGTGACTTGGCCATACTTGATATTTGTGATGATATTAAGTACTTATATTTTCTTCTGCTGATATTTGCTGTTATTTTCATTTTATAAGTTCTAACAGCCTTATATTTGGCTTTGTATTTAGTCTTAGTATAGCGGGTGCTAAGACTATTATTTTTGCGAAAGCACTGATATTTAGCCTTATATTTAGGCGTTCTTAGGCCCATTAGAATGTTATATTCATACACTTTATATTCAGTACACTGATATTTAGTGCTAGTCAGTACGCATAATAGCACCTGATATTTAGATGCACAACGCTTATATTTAAGTGTCCTATATTCTGTGTACTGCACTCTTCCTGATATTCTGTGTATAGTATGACAATGATATTTGTATGTAGTATGTATGTTGATATTTGTGTGCATGCTTTGATGTTTGTATAGTACTGATATTCTGTAATACTGATATTTGTAGCACATACTACAATTCAAGCGTTCATACGAATTGATATTCTTAGCGCTATTGATATTCTTAGCGCTATTGATATTTTTAATAGCAATAATTGGATATTTTGACCCAAAAAGGCTGGATATTTAGCCCTGTACACAGGTCAAAACGAAAACCGATATTATTGATATTTATAGGGGAGGGGGGTGATATTTATATTTGCCCCATGCCCGAT
>Ga0247611_10000833_pt1 | contig 59527 bp, 90 predicted proteins | sample 177DNAGHGhighgp2_FD_192422 | JGI IMG/M metagenome (GOLD analysis project Ga0247611, IMG submission 192422) | Sheep rumen microbial communities from Palmerston North, Manawatu-Wanganui, New Zealand - 1770 DNA GHGhigh gp2 | ecosystem: Host-associated > Mammals > Digestive system > Stomach > Rumen... | reverse complement strand
AAAGCAATATTATCGTCTGTGCATTGTATATATTCTTTAAGTCTTGATTTTATATGGGTATATGCTTCTTGATTAGTCATTATCTTTTACCTCATCCTCATTATACGGATAACTATTCTGCTTCTCGCATATATGCTTTGCCTCACATATTGGTTCATAACTTTCACCGCATTGTTTACACCTAACAGCCGTAAAACAATGCCACATTGGATAATCGGGATTATTGCGATACACTACCACTTTATTACCATCTTTGATTTTATAGTATCTTCTTCGTTTAAGACTCATTTGTTACCTTGCTTTCAAGATAATTTGAATATGTATGTTGCTTTTCCCGACATAGCTTCCTTGTCTGCTTCGCAAAAACTTTTACACATTGTTCTTGCTTCTGCTATTGTATGGACAAACCCCATATATTGTAATTCCAAATAATCTTTTGATAAATCCTGCCGATATATGTCATATCGTTCAGGAATTATTATATCTTCTCGGTTAGTCATCCTTTGTTACCTCATTCATACTTTTTAATAATCTTTGCAAGCACGCTGCTGCTCTACTTTGGTAATAATCGCAACAAGATAGCGGATTCACAAAAGTCGAAAATCTTGTACACCGAGTTTCGCCTAAATCATTTGTTCGTTTTTCATCATTATGTTCACAAAACATACAAAGTTTGACATCCATTCTATGATACCTCTGCTACTCTCGTTTTCCAAACAGTGCATCACACCACGCACTCAGCAACTCGTCATCGCTTGGAGCAAATTTCCAAGGTGACTCAAGGCATTCTACTCGCTTTTCGAGTTCATTTATTTGTTTTTGCAGACTGTCTATGTATTCTAACATTTCTGCAATTCTTGCCTCCATATCAATCACTATTCTCACCTTCACCCAGATTATTTAATGTTTTTTCACAAGCATTTTGAAATTGCTCGGACTCTTTAATACTGGCATCAGCCAGTTGTTCGGATACATTAGCCCTCATAAAGTCATCTACAATTCCTTGCAACCTTTTCTTATCCTCAGTAGAAAGTTTATTCTGCTTTCGTTTGCCATAATACCAACACTTCATCACTTATCCCCCAAATTAAACTTATCTAAATCAATTACATCTGAATCTGCAAAGCGATATGATAATTGGGAGCCATCAAATATAACAGTAACCTTGTTATCTCGTTGGTAAATGTCACTGCCATTAACAAGTTGAACGCCATCAAACCGTTTCTTACAGTTGGGGCAGACTACTGGTGTGTAGCATCTTTGAATACCGCCAGGCATATCATTAACTGCTGGCATCTGCACCTTATCAATTCCAACATAGGTACCATATAATGGTTCACCACAAGATGAGCAGTGCGGTACAAATATCACATAGTTTTCACTTGCCATCATTTATAAACCTCTCTTTCAATCGCTGAAATATGTTTTTATGTATATACTTCTTCTTAACTTCCTCAATCATTTCCAAAATGGAAATAGTATCATAAAACCTACCCGAAGTAGTATCATAGAACACACCAACTATACCGCCAGAATTAAATTTATCATACAGTATAGCAAATTCAATCCCATACTCATCAATACATCGTTGGCGTAAATTGCTTTTTCTGCTCATTATCATACCTCATCAATCAAAATCTAAGAAGTAGTCTTGCTCAGATTTTTCATAGTCATCCCAATACTTATCAGGATTTTCATTATACTTTTCACGGTCTTCAAAATCTCTGTCAGCTAAATCACCGCCAACATCAAACCAGTCTTCTGTTGCCATAAACTTAATCCCCCTTAATTTTTTTTCACAATATTTACAATCAAGACTATGTTAATTGATAACGATATACTTGAAAGTATAATACTTATTATACTTAAGATTTCTTTAGTCATCATTTTACCACCCCATAAAAAATAAAGCATATTTCTCATCGTCAAAAGCCTTATACTGGGCAACGAGATTAAAGAAAGCATATTCGTAACGCCAAGATGTTGTCACGTTCACTGAATCCAAGTCAATATCAGCGGGTCCATATTTGCCGACCCAAATGGAATTAAGTTTGTCTTCAATACCAGCTATCAATCTTTGTTCACGTGGAAAATGGGCAACCCAAGGGTTATTCGAGTTGTCTTCAAGGGCATCTTCAAGGCTTCTTTTGACATTATTTTTATATGCTTCAATAGTCTTGAGGATAAAATCCCTATCCACAAGGCGAGCGTTATAATCTACAAACTTCTCATTCATCTCATCAGAATAAAACAGTTTGTCATACTCTTCTGAAGCGTCAAGAATTTCGTTGCAAGCCTCCCCAAAGTCATAGACTTCGTGATGTGCAGTATGAAATAGTCCTACCCACACTTCACCATCGTCTTCATCATACTGGTAATTATACTTTTCGCAAAATGCAATCAGTTCGTCATCATTCTTTACATTTCGCAATTCTTCAAGACGGTCTTTCTCGATTGCGTATAAATGATAAAAATATCCCATTTAGTTTTCTCCTACTCCAAAATAATATTTCTTAATTCTATCCTGACCAATTTCTTTTATCATACCCAGCAATACGGAGCCAACAGAAGTACACAAACTGGCTTCAACTGCTTGCATTGAGATGATTGAGGCATAATCTATAGCACCACTCTGACGGTTAAACGCCAAATAATACTTTAACTGGTTAGGATTATCCCAATCAAGTTCAACATCATCGTGTTCAGCGATATATCTCTTCATTTCAGCAATTACTTTAAGTCTTTCAAGAGCAAATTCTGCTTCTTCCTGGGTTTTGAAACAATTGCCCATATCATAATTGAATTTATCGAAAGCAGAAATATATTTAAAGTTGTCTATGTTACCACCAGGTACAATACAGTAATACCGTTTCTCTGCTTTAGGCTTCCAAACCTTTTTAGGTTTATTTGCCTTTTCTACAAGAGCATTAAACTGCTCTTGTTCTTCCTGTGTAAGATTTTCAAGATTTACTTCAAAGTTCATAACTTATTCTCCTTTCACTCAAGATAACCGCCAAGGTATAATTCATTTACATCATTACCATCCTCATCTGGCTTAAGTGGGTATGTTTTATTTATCTCGACTTCGGTTATACTTGCCTCAGGAGCGAATTGAGTAGCACATCTATCAGCATCTTCACGATTACTAAATACTCCGAGTAAATAAATCTCACACCCATATCCGCTATTCCAACCATCAGCAGTCACAACAAATACAGTTGCCTCTGCATTAACACCGTTGTCTTTATGCATATTTGAACTTGCCAAACAAGACGTTGCATCCTTTACAAAAGTATTAAGATATTCCTGTTCCTCTTTTGTTAAATTATCAAAGTTTACTTCAACATTCATAACAGATTCTCCTTTATTATTTTCCTCTAAAGGATATTTTTGTATCGAAACCGTGATTTTCAATCTTCTCGCTGTCAGTAATACCCACAGATTCTGTTCTTTCCGATGCTGTCTTTTCGCTGGAAAAATACTCCTCAAACGATAAGTATATGTCCAGTGGGTCAATGAGACCAGCCAGACCGCTTGCTTTGAGTATTGGTATGGACTTTTCCTCTGAATGGTTAAAATCACTGCCACGATAGACTGTATGCTTTGTGAGATTCCAGTTCACTTCATATTCTTTGTGGTCAATGGCATCTATTGCAGGTTGAGGTTCATTAAGCAACCTGTCCTTAGTAAACTTTAACTTAAATCGAGAACTTGAAAACTGCCAAAGCACTCTCCAGGGAAGTATAATTTCGTACAGTCGAATTAGACACCTATCTCGGTTGTAGTTTTTCCAAGTTGACACCAAGTCTACTGAATAATCGAGTACATTACCCCAAGTGTCCCTTTCCTTAATCTCGACTAAAAATAGCCAAAATGTATTACAGACCTGCAGAAGCAGAAAGGTAAAGTTATCTCGCCTTGACGAGTACAATTTGTCACATAAAATCTCTTTGGTCAATACAAAAGAATTTGTTCGGTCAAATATAAGCGTATCATCTCGATACACCCCTTGCAAATAATCATAAAAATCTGTATTTTTGTCAATAATTCGCATACTTAATTATCATCCTCATTCACAAATGTTGACTCTGAGCATAAATCTAACAATGCACACTTAACTGCAATAGATATGGTTTCATCAGTATATGACTTCAAACCATTCTTAAGCATTTCAGATTCATCATCGCTACACTCAAACTTAACCCTATAAATATTAGGTATTGTGTAAAACCTCATTTCCGTACCCTCTTGATTACCGCCAATAGATACAAAAATATCCGTAGAGTGATTCAGTATCAACCTGTCCCTAAACTCGCTAATCATACCTAAAACATCATCTACAACATAATCTTTTCCGTGTAATTCCGACTCGATTTTAGTTAAAATATGGTCTATCTTTTCGACTGCTGTATCTAAATCGCTGAACTCTTCGCTATAATCATAACTCTCGTAATCATATCTCATACCTTTTGGTATAAAGTCTAATCCAAAATCACCATCAGTACAAAAACATAAATCAAATTTATAACGCATAATTTTATCCTTTCTAATAAACTGTTTTCTCAATTCCTATTAGTCATAGTCACTCAATGCCAAAGTAATATTTCTTAATACGGTCTTTGCCAATTTCTTTTATCATATTTTCCATAACTATTGCATCTCCTGCATATATCCCACCACGATTTACATTATAAGCTACGGCAATAAATGGACTATCATCGCCATAATTATAACCTAAGCCGTACTTTGTCTTTAAATGAGCAGTCCAGTCGACTCCTACATTATCGTGCTCGGCAATATACCTTTTCATTTCAGTGATTACTTTAAGTTTCTCGACTGCAAATTCAGCTTCCACACGAGTTCTAAAACAATTGCCAATGGCTATATTAAATTTATCGTAGTCGCTGTCCACACAGTAATTGACAATGCGTCTATCGGCACACTCTGATGATTCTATAGCAAAATAAGACTCACCTATTTCAGGTTTCCAACCCTTACTCTCTGCTCTATGCTGTCTCTCAGCAATTTTAGATACCAATGCAAGAAACTCATCTCGCTCAGAATCAGTAAGATAATCCAAATTCAAATTGTAATTATTTCCCATTTAAATCTTCTCCTTATAGTATTGAAAATTTTATATTTTCAAAAAATACATTTGTTAGCAAGTAAATACAATTATATGCTCTCTACCATAATCAAACACACCCTACAACCCCCTATTTATTTGCCCAATTGACATAAACATCGTGATGCTGGCATATATCCTTAAACTTTACATAATCTGCTTGAAAATTTCCCTGAGATATTCCAGCGTGATACAATCCCAAGTCGGAGACATATCCATCAATTAAAATGTTAGCTATTGTACCATCATAATTAATGTAGTAACCCTCATCCACATATTTAAGAAAGTCCTCGCCAGACATAAAATCATATACGGTAATTATCGGCAACTCGTCAATTAGATTGATTTGATAATCAACCTCTTTGTCAAAAACACAGGTAATCTTGCCGTGACACCTAAGTTTTTCACACTCAATCTCAAAACCATACTCAGCATTTGCAATCTTATCTGCAAGTTCTTTTGTATAATCTAACACCTACTCCACCTCTTCAATCATACTTAATGCTCGCCTAAGATTTTCTCGTTGAATTTCAGCATAAGCATCTGGCTCACTTTGGTCTTTATACATTTCACCCTGTAGGTATCTGTCAACATAGTTCATACTCTCTCGACTGCAAGTTAATGCTCTACTTGATTTTTTCATATACCAATCAACATATTCATTTACAGCATCTCGCAAATCAATAAGTTCCTCTGCGGACAGTTTATCGTCTTGCAGAATCTTAGACAAAATATATGAATATGAAAGATAATTCTCATCTTTGTACCCAAAAACTGCAATAAGTTCAACTCTGTCCTTTAATTCTTTGTAGGTAATCATTTATTCAGTTCACCCTGCAACTCGTTTAACTGCTCGCAGATAGTCTTATTTCGTTTACGCAACCATTCCAAATGCTTTGACTCAAATTCCTTATTATATTTATGTTTTTGCATACCGATAATCCACTCTATCTCACAATCGTTGTATGACAACATAGATTCTAAGCCGAATATGCAACATTTCAATATCTCATTTTCAGAGATTGTGCTAAAATCTTTCATTGTGCATCCCATCTAAATATTGTTACTTATTCAACCTCAAGTTCAAATGTATCTTTCCAAAATAACTCGATAATCTTTCTCAAGCATTCCTTTTTCACTGACATCATTGTAGGCATTTCTAATATCTCACCAATAGCGTATCCAAAAGTTATCATTTGAGTTTCATCCAACTCATCAAGATTGTCAAGCAACTCAATGTTAGACAATATTACTAAGGAATCTCGTAAAGTCGGTTTATTGAGAACTGCAAGAAAATTCAGCAAATCCTCTTTGGTGTTTATTATTACTGTGTCCATTAGAATACCTCTATTTCCTCAATCTCTTTAACGCTCTTTGTCGGGCAGAGCATTACTCCATAAAAATAGTAAACTGATATGGGGCGAGGCTCTGTATTCGGTAACTCGTAAACTCGCATCTCATTCTGTCTAAACATTTTCAATACTTCAAAATGCTCTCTTGATAACTTTACATACCTTGCACTGCCGATTCCATTGTCATAGATATACTTATTCACCTTAGTAATAATATCCAAGGCTACCATATTCGACAATTCTTTACCGTTAGATTTGGTACTTTCTCCAGTTTCCCAATTATATGTTACAACATAATCCTCACTCATCATAGCATAATCCTTATTCATCAAAACTTACCTCCCCAGTCTCAACAACACCAAGCAACATTTCCTTTGCTTGATTTATTGCAAACCTTATGCCATTATTCCAGCCTTTAAGTTCTGCAATATCCGTATCATTAAACTTTCCAGAATTAGCATCCAACCAATCTTGAAAAGCACTATCATTTCCTCTATCGAATATCATCAACTGCCTAATGTAATCACGCACAACCACACCAGGCACAGAAATTTTGTTGTACTCAACTGCCTCTTTCAGCGGAATACCGCAAATGTCGGTTGAACTCAATTCTGCATCTCCACCACTATCTGTTACATTTGGACTAAATTCAAAAATCTTAGCCAATTACATCATCTCCCATACATTATAACAAAATTACAGAAAAATAATTAAACATATTCAGGTTCAAACTCTGCAAAGATTTCCCTCAAATACGGAAGTATCTCTTGCTGTCTTTTGCCAAGTTTACCGCCATTTATAAGTTTAGTAATTATATCCTGAACAAAGTCTGGCTGACCTCTAACCACTTTCCATAACTTAGTTTTGATAAGTTCATCATCAACACTGATTGCACCAATATCAGATGCATTGCGTAAAATGTACTCCTCTATAACATCATCCACACAATAATTGTCTGTTGCACTGGAAAATGCATTAGATTTATTTAATAAGTCTGCGGTCTCGCAGAAATTGAATGTGTTAAATACATCAAACTGCTTCTGCTTTGATGAAACCAACTGACTTAAAGTAACACTAAATGCATTATACATAACTAAAGACACATAACCCCTTGTATATTTTTCGGGTTGTGTGTCTAAAACCTCGATGATTCTCTGACACTTATCAACTGCAACACTGACCAAATCATTGTCATCGCCTGGAATTGGCTTGTGCTGTCTTGCTCTATAAAGATTAGCCATAATCGTATCATAGAAATTAAGATACAATGCCGCTGCTTTACAGTCATTAGATAAATGTTTCCACTCATCATATTCATATTTGTCTTTGCCGTTCAAGTAGTCCTTGAACATAGTTTTTGTTTGATTGAAAGCTAAAGTCTTTGCTACTGGTGTTTTACGCATAATAAATACTCCTTCAGATAAAATAAATAAAAAATGTTTCATTTGATTAGTGTCTATATTATAGCACACATTTTGCAAAATGAAACATTTTTTTTCTTAATTTTTACAATTTGTATATTTGCACAAAAACCAGTATTAAATACTATTAAAAATCACAAATCAAACAAAGTATTTCGTTGACTTTCTTCATCGTGATTTTCAGATGATTCGAGCATTATTGGATTTCCCTCTGCATAACTTATTCTCGCTGTTGCTATATCACAATAATGCTCATCAAGTTCAATTCCAATGAACTTGTACCCTACACCCCTATCAGCATTTTCATACATTGTCGCCTTGCCTGTACTACCACTGCCAGTAAATGGGTCAAGAACAATACCGTGAGGTGGAGTGACAAGTCTAATTAAATACTGTATAAGGCTTTGTGGCTTAACTGTGGGGTGATTGTTTGACTTTAGTCCACACTCTTGCACGCCCTCATCCCTATCTCTTTTGCTTGCCTTTGCACAATAGAAATATCGGGATGCTGAACCATTATCATTGTAATTTGACGGAGATTGTGGTCTGTCACCATTAAACATCGAATTTGACCTATTGTTATATTCTCTACCTGCATAATTGTATGGAACACCACCGTTCCCTTCGCCACTTTTAGGCATACCACCGCAGACTTCATCATAGTCTGTTTCATCATAGGTGAGTATGGTGTTTGCGGGAAAGCGACCAAGTGGGGATGTATCGTTCTTACTTGTTCCAAAATCGGTAACACCAAGCTCTTCCACTGTTTTTGCCGTAGTTTTATATCCAGCCTGAAGTCTATATAATGGATTTGTTGCAGGATTTGGTGTACTTTCAAAAGGCACTCTACACTCATCTATATTTATACCACCAACATCATAATTTAACACATTATCAATTAAACTTCCATTAAATGGCTTTCTTGCTAATACTATCGGCTCAAATGATGGCTTTAAACAAGTTCCCCAACCCTGCCATTTCTTTGCATTATCATCAATAGCATTATCTGATAATTGCTTACCTGTAAAACAACCAACTGTATTACCACTACCACCTGCTAAACCACCAGTTGGTTCAATATAACCTCTTTCATTTACATTATTCTCACATACCCAATCATAATCAGTTTCAGTAATTCCAATCACTTCTTTCATTTTATACCATTTTTCTTTATTTGGGTGGTTTGTACTCCAATAGTCCCTAAAATCTGTTTTAGAGTATGATGTTGCGGTAAAACCACACTCATCGTTTATTTGTTTATATGTCTTACCACAATTATCTAACTTATTTTTTAACCACTTTTTAAATTCAATAGTTCTATTTGCTTGTGGTTTCTTATCAATTTGCTTTGATATGTCCATACTTTTAGGAAAACCACTACCATACAACCACATAATAGTATCTCTAATTTCAAAACCTGCATCTTCAATAGCACAAGCGATTCTATGAAATGTTCTTGAACCGCCAAATACAAGCATATGACCACCTGGTTTGAGAACCTCAAAGCACTTTTCCCAAGTGGACTTTTGAAAACTTATACCAGCACTGTCCCAATCCTTTCCCATAAAATTTAATTCATACGGCGGGTCTGTTACTATTGAATCAATGCTGTTTGGTTTAATCTCTGACAACATATCGAGCATATTGCCATTATATAGTTTGAAATTCTTACCTTCTGAATACAATTTCATACTACTCAAAATAACCTCTTTCCAGCCTTACTCTCGGCTTCTTTAATTCGTCTTTCGGCTATATCAAAATACTGCTTATCTATTTCACAAGCAATACAATCTCTACCTGATTCAACACAAGCTATTGCTGTACTGCCGACACCTACAAAGGGGTCTAAAACAATCTGACCGCCATTAGTAGAATTTTCTATTAGTACCTTCATTAACTCTACAGGTTTTTCGGTGTCGTGAATATTTTTACCGTCTGCACCTTTGGTTTTCTTGTTCGGAACTGACAGTATGTCGCTTGTACCACAATTATTTATTTGAACACCTCTGCCCTTCCGAAAAAATAAAATATATTCAAATTGCGACATATAAAATCTACCAGATATTTTATTTCCTTTATCCCATATTAAAGACTTAATAAAATGAAATCCGCATCCTGTAAATGTGTTGAGCATTTCAATCAAGTTTATATGATTTGTCATCACATAGCAATGACTACCATCCTTCAACAACCGATAAAACTCTGGGGCATAGTCCCTTACGCTAATATTATTATAAGCAAACACTTTTCCGTCTTTGGTTTGTTGAGTAGTCATCATACCACCCATATTACCAACACACCCCTTTTTAGTGATTGGATATGGCGGGTCGGTTACTATTAAATCAATGCTTTCATCTGCAAGACCTTTCATTACTTCCATACAGTCTTTATTGTACAGTTTTATCAAACAGGCTCACCTACCAAAACTTTCTATCCCTCTCATCTAATGCTGCGTTTATTCTTTGCTCTGCTATATTAAAATAATTTTCGTCTAACTCTATGCCAATAAAATTTCTGTCAGTGTTTACACAAGCCACTCCTGTACTTCCGCTACCCATACAATTATCGAGCACACTGTCATCAACCTTTGTATAAGTCTTAATTAAATACTCTAACAAGTCGGTAGGTTTTTGTGTTGGATGAACTCTTTGTTGTGGTGAAACGGTTACATAGGATATTATACTTGTAGGGTGCTTATCTGTATAAACTCTGTCTATCTTTTGCATATTATTGCTATTGAGCATTTTACAAGTGTTCAAACCACCACCATTTCTGGTTGGCTTATCTCTTGTCTCTTTCTGTGGATAATAAACCATAGAAGTGTTATTGCTTGTATATACCGCAGGTGAAGGACTAAACACACAAATAAGTTCGTGTTGTCTGCCTGGCTGAAAATTCATCATTTGAAAATTGCTACAATGACACTTATCCCAAATCCAATCGTAACGGTATTGAGATAAGTTACTGTGTCTTAACAATGTAGCAAACGGCTCATTGGCGAACAAAACAATAGCTCCCTGTGGCTTTACTATTCTCTTGTACTGCTCCCAAAGTGGCTCAAACGGAATAATAACATCCCAAGACTGATTAACTGTTCCATAAGGTAAATCGCAAAGGATTAGGTCTACTGATTCATCAGGGATATTATTCATCTGCTGTAAACAATCACCTTGATATAAAGTTACCATAATCTACTTACCCCGTTCTTTTGGATACTCATATATCTTATTAAGCGATTCAAACTGTTTTCGCAACCTTTTTGTCTCCAGTTTACTTCTACCTAAAACATAGGCGTACTTATGCTTGTTTGGAAAATATATCTTTTCAGACTCTTGATACATTTTCTTTGAATAATCTCGCAACTGCTGCTCAACATCATCTGGAATATTCTCCCAAAGCATCTTCTGGTCTCTATTCCAGTTTGGTTGCCAAACAATCCCTAAATCCTTTGCATACCGCTTATACATACTTCTTGCCCGAAATGTCCTATCAGAAATCAAAACATCTGAATTGTACGGATTAACACACCTTACGGTTGTACCGCTTTTCTGCCCCAAATAATAGAAATTTAGACCCTGATAGATACTGCCAAGTTCCTTTGCCTGTGGGTCACTATAGCAAGTAAACAGTCTATACTGGGTATTGCTTACCATCCATTTAATCGCCCACATAAGAAACTTACTTCCAAGATTAAACGGACACCAAGAAGCAGAAGCACCTCTTGAAATAAGCCTCTCAACAGATTTAGTTTCATCGCCCAGCAATTTGCTGAACGAATTGGGCATAGCCATAATTATTACACCGCCAACAACCCCTTTATATGTAGCTATAAACCAATGTGTCGGAAATGCTCCTATAGTGCCGAGCCACTCATACCGCTGGATAAATGCTGTGGCTCTCCACCTATCGAACTCTGTTTCCACAGGCTTAAACACAAAGTCATCAAGAGATATATTGTCTACAAATTCCTGCGTCCAGCCGTAGTTCTCCATATCTTCTTGCAAAGTGTCTAATCTACGCTGATATTGATAACACCAGCCCTCATCGTAGGTCTGTATCTTATGCAATAATTCTATGTCGGACATAAATCAAACTCCCGAATTATTAAAATAATCTACTCTCAAATAATGCTTGGCTGTTTCGTTTTGTTAAATCATCTGTGTTTCCAGACTTTCTGAATACAAACATCGTTTCATCATTATCGTTAAATTGAGCATTGCCTTTGTCAGACACACTACCAAAACACCTGCTAATATTTTTCAATGTAATTCTGTCCACAAACTCAAAACCACATTCCTCAGCCGACTTAACTGTGTCACCAGTAAGGTCATATACATCAAAATTATTAATATTAAAAATTAAAATGCCGTTGTCAACAAGATACCTATGTATATTGGTTAAAGTAGGCTTCAGATAATGGTTAATCCAGTCTGAATAACTTGTGCCTGGTTTATATGATTGGTCTCCAATTTTATAATCCTCAAGCAAAAAGTATGGTGGGCTACTAAATGCTAACCCAATTTTATTTTCCCACTCTGGAATAAAATGTTCGCTACCCTGTGCCCTAATATCTACATTAGTACCTGTAAATGTAGTTTCCTTATACAAATTAGCAAGTTCTTTAAGTCTGTCCACAAGAATATAGTTAGGGTCAGTGCCAAAATAGTTTACTCGATTTTTAAGAGCACCAGTAAGTCTTGCTCCCCAACCACAACTAAAGTCATACCAGTTGTTATTCACATTATAATTTTGTAAAACATAGTCAACTGTTTTAATCGGGAAATTTGCGGGTTTTGTAGCAACTCCCTTGCCACCAATTCGTAAAACTGCTTCTATATTATCTATGTCTGAATCAGTTTCGGGAAACACCTTTCGGTTACTTTGTACCCTTCCCCAAGCCCACTCTAAAAGGGGCTTATATGAAAACACATCCTCAACAGTCCACTTATTATAATAAATGTGAGTTTTAGCCATAAGGTCTTTAACAAAATAGTTAGTTATTAAATTATTCTTTGTTCCGCCCGACCAAATTCCCAGCATTTGATTCTTGACATCTTCTAAACTGGGTTTAGCATAATATTCATCGTGTAACCGCTGAAAATCGGAATCAGATAATTCCGCATATGATTCTGTAACTAACTTTTCCCCTTTATATTCTATCGTATATTGCATAGTTATCCTCCAAACACAATTACCATAATCTACTATCAAATAGTGACTGACTATTTCGTTTAGTTAAATCATCAGTATTACCACTCTTACGAAATACAAACATCAACTCATCATTATCATTTAAGTTTGCACTGCCATCATCAGATAAAGTACCATTAACTCTGCTGATGTTCTTTAATGTAATTTTATCAACAAACTCAAAGCCACAACTTTCCGCAGTCTTTATTGTATCGCCTGTAAGATTATAAATATCAAAATCATTAATATTAAATATAAGTATTCCAGTATCTATGAGGTACTTATGAATATTAAGTAAAGTCGGCTCTAAATAATTCTTAATCCAATCCGAGTATGTTGTACCAGGCTTATAAGACTGGTCACCTATCTGGTAATCTTCCAATAAAAAGTATGGTGGGCTACTAAATGCCAAACCCATCTTACATTCCCACTCTGGAATAAATTTCTCGCTTCCGTGTGCTCGTATATCTACAGAACTTCCCGTAAATGTAACCTTTTTATATGTATCTGCAAGACTATTTAATCTATCTACCAAAAGATAGTTAGGGTCTGTTCCAAAATAATTAACCTTATTCTTTAATGCACCAGTTAATCGAGCACCCCAGCCACAGCTAAAATCATACCAGTTATCGTTTATATTGTAGTTCTGTAGCACATAGTCAACAGTCTTTAACGGAAAGTTGGTCGGTTTAGTAGCAACCCCCTTACCGCCAATCTGCAAAAGTTTCTCAAGATTGACTATATCCGAGTTTGTCTCAGGGAATACCTTTCGGTTACGCAATATTCTTCCCCAAGCCCATTCCATTAACGGCTTATAACTAAAAACATCCTCGACAGTCCACTTATTATAGTAGATTTTTGTCTTAATCATAAGGTCTTTGACATAGTAATTTGTTATTAAATTATTTTTAGTACCGCCCATCCAAATGCTTAACATTTGATTCTTAACATCATCTAAATCTGGCTTAGCATAATACTCTGTTTGCAGTCTGTAAAAATCATCGTCTGACAATTCCGCATATGCTTCAGTTGTTAGTGTTTCCCCTTTGTACTTTATTATATGTTGCACTTAATCATCTCCAGACCTACTTATCTAAATCATACTTGCACAACTTAATCAACTTACGCTTTTCGCTTTTATTTTTAGGCAGTAAATACAAATACCTAATTTTGCTCTCTCTCTTAACTGGTTTCCAACCCATTTGCTCTGCCATAGAACTTGTTATATTTACACCACACTGCCTTGGATGTCTTAATCTACCAGTCGAATCAATGTAAAATGTTGCTGTTCCTGTGCTCCCAATCCTGTAAGCATTTGTAGCCTGGTAGATAATCCCCATATGCCCCTCAGTTGCATCAGCAAATGACAGCACTGCCTTTATGTCTGGTCTATCTTGCTTTAATAACTTTAAGCACTGTGATATAAACCAACTCTCAGTGTTCTTGGGTGTTACATCCATAATATGTAGTCGATGAAGTTCGATAACGCTATCTTTATACTGCTCACCAAAAACACTGCTACGCACCGCCTCACTACACGGAGTAGCAAACATAAGGACACCTATTAACTGGTCATCATCATATAGACCATAGCAAGGTGAAGGACCATTATGACATCCGTGAGAATAGTGATTCTTCCGTATATATGATTTTGCCAAGTCACAAGGTATTCGCTGAATTGTGTATGTAATTGGATTCCCATCGTAATCATACCGAGTTCTTGCATTATTATTAAATTGACTTTCATCTATATCAAATAACCGCAAAGTCGTGTCTCCAAACTAAAATAATTTATTTCCTAAAACTGAGTCATCACCATTTATACCTGATTCAACTAAATCATCTGTTAAAAAATCACCGAGTACATAATTACTATTATCACCCTTCGGATACGGACAAATAGGATACCTCAAATCGTTTTCCCATTGCTTTTTCAACTTCTTATCTCTTGTGCAAAAATAAATATATCGGTGTTTAGCCGACCTAACCTTTCGCAAACTTCCCTGCTCTAAATTGCTATAGTGCCTTGAGTGCTTTCTACCGTCAACATATTTATCTGTCCTTGATTTAGTACAACCAGTATAAATAAAATTACAAGCCTGATAAACATACCCGTGGTGGTTCATAGCAGTGTCACTATATGAAACTACAATCCAATTTTGCTCTTTAAGTTTACGCAAACAGAATGCAACAAACTGTGATAATGGCTTATCCCAATCGTCTGTTCGACACATTCTATTTAACTCGTACACACTATCAGCCCACCGCTTACCGCAAACACCAGAACACAAACTGGGTGAGGCGGGTTTACCAAATGTTATTACCGCCTTTAAGTGTGGAAATGTATGAGTATCGCAATCATACCAACCAAACGCCTTAACAACATTAGGCACCCTACCACTATAATGCTTAGGCAATAAAAACATTAAAGCGGTATTGTAATCTATTTCAACAATACTGCCGACCATACTAAATCATACTATCCTTACTGAACAAAATCATAGGGTAATCACCACAAGAAAAGCTGGAATTATACCCAATAAAGTCCGCTGCATCATCTGGTGTCATATTCTCGTGTGCAACAAGCCACTCCACCATTTTATCATAATCGTATACAGCGTGATTGTTATATGTCACACCAATAAAAGCATCTGCATAATCTGGTGAATCAAACACAACCACATCTTCGTATCCGTTATCTACAAGCATACCCTTTAATTCGTCTAAAGTCATAGTGTAGCACCACCTATATATTATAACAAAATTTCGTATAAACTTTTTACATCATTTATTGGTGACTTCCTGTCAGTCTGCTTACCATCACACCACTTTTTAAGTGCATTATATAGCAAAAATACTTTTGTTTCATTGTCAACTTCTTGAAATTTGCACTCTTTCTTTACTCTCATTTGACCAGACTTCTCATAGTAAACGATTATTCCGATTTCATCTGGAACAAGAGGTTTAACCGAATCATAAATACTTGAATCCACAACATAGTAATTATGATTTCCAAAGAAATTGTGTCCGTTCTTTGACTTAAAATCAGATACAGAAACTTTAATCTCATAGCAAGTTATAAGCATATCAAGAATGTGTCGAGTGTGTTTCCAAACACAATTTGCACATAATTGATTGGGATACTCTAATGCACACTTTAATTTGTGGTATTTTGTATGGGCTTCTAACATTATCCTATCGCCATTTGTACCTCGCTCTGGGTGTTCAATTAGGCAATAACTCTCATCGTTTGCCACATAATCCTCAAACCGTATGCTGTCAACATACCCACCATTAGGGCAAAGTACCTCATCTGCATATCTAATTGTTCGCATTTGAGTATTCAGTTGTGGCTTAAATGTATGACAAGCCAACTTAATCTTCTTGGTTAATTCTGTTTCAGCCATACTTGACCTTCTCTAATATTCAATACCTCGCATTAAAAATCTGCCAAAACTCATCTTTAGACAAATCATTTATATCCTTACCGATAGGTAAATGCATACGCCTAATTATTGCAACTTGACTAAGTGCTTTGCGTATTCGATTTGCACCCTTATCCCCAGCTTCATCATTGTCTGTACCAATAACAAATTCAGACACACCAAGAGTTTTCAAAACATCTAACTGATTTCCTGAACCTGTGCCAAGCAACCCTAATGCTGGCACCCCGTAAACATATGAGGTCAGCACATTAAAGCAACTTTCAGCAATAATGACTACCTTTGAATCTTTCGGTAATTCGTACAGTCCATAAACCGACTTTGTTATGTCCTTTGGCAGATAAAAATTCTTGCCTGCAATTGACCTACGAACAATAAATTGGGTTTTGCCTTGGCGATTTCGCACAGGAAAAGTTATGCACGGAACTTCTCGCTTTCTACCTGATGGTACATAATGCAAATCTACACCAACATCAAACTTTTCAATAACCTCATCATTGAGTTTTCTGTCATACATATACGGCACAGTGTATCGGTATCCCTGCAACTCTTCCTCAGATACAAACTTTTCATCTACCTTGTTTGCTATATCAGCAAAAGACTGCAAAGCAAATTTCATATTCAGTTTAGATATGGTTTCTTTGGGCAAAAGATAGTCAAAATCTGTATCAGAAAAATTTGGGACAAACTCCTTAAGCCAATCCATACCTGTACCAGACATATTGTTTCGTCTCAATATCTCACTGATAGTGTCTGGTAGAGGTTTAGACCAACCACAAGTAAAGCAGTGTACCCAACCCTCTGGATATAACCGACCTGCTCTCAACTGGTCGTGCAACAAAACCCCACAAGATGGGTGTCTTTCATTTCCATCATTGTGTATCGGGCAGTGAATCATATAATATTCACCGTTCTTCTTGTGAAGTTTTACTAAACCTGCCTCATCTAATTTATGTAATATCTGCTCAACATCCATAAACTCACCGAAATTAAATTCTAAATGAAACCTGAGTGTCTTGTAAATCACAAAACTCCTCAAACATTTCAACATAATTTTGGTCTAAAACTGACAACATTTCAATACTTTTGGACTTACGATATTTTGCCAATCGAGCCAAGCACGAGTTCAGCATATTCTCAAGATACCCAGTTGTCGGATTGTTGTCAAGTGTCTGTTTAATCTGCCCTTGAATAAATGATAACCTACGTCTTGACTTTCGACTCGGCAATAGCCCCTCATCCAAAATGTGATTAAGTTGTTCATAATTCTTCTCTGCAACTCGCCGCGTTCTCAACTGCAAGTCATAGTTCATAATATCATCAACCATATTTGCATACTCTTTTTCTGATATGCCAGACTCACTGTCATAGTCATCATAAAGTTTCCTCACCTTATACAGTGAGATTATAAAATCCTTGTCTAAATTCAATTATATGCCTCCGCAAAATATTCTATTTATATATTATAACAAAATTTTCAAATATTTTTGTTATTTAAGTCTGTTTATCGCAGACTGAATCCTATCCGCAATTTCAATAGCATATCTTGATTTGCTTTCCAAATCTTTTGCCTTACCCCACTGCTTGTATGGTGAACTACTATACTCACAGTAAATGCTATCAACCTTGTCCTGCTTTCCTACTCCCCAAATTACAGGGCAATCTTCACAGTGAATAACAAAACCTCTGTCTATGCCACGAGAATCTTTGGTTTCCTCTAAACACAATTCACATAGATAGCAACAATTCTGTGGAACCTCTATATCTGGTATTCCAATAGAACACAAATAATCTAACTTATCTTTTTCAGGATTGCGTGCAATCCATTTCCACATATCCAAAGACTTATTAAGTGCCTCTAATATATCTTTCTTGTTTTTTCTATCCATTATATCCCCCCGTGAAAACCATAAGCATTAAAATTATAGCAACGAATGTACTCAGTATCCAAGAAAATACTTCGCCAAGAACTATAACCAACACAACAGTAACAATAATTGATAAAATTACTTTCAAAACTTTCTTAAGCAGTTCCATCAGTTACCCCCGTCATCCAAACAAGGAATTGCTGTATCTACATACAGACTTGTGCCCCTATTTTGTTCTATCCAATTGCACCGATGCATAGATTCAATCATACAGTAAACCTGTTTCCAATTATCTACCCGTGTAATATCATTATACAAATTAACATTGATGGGCTTATTGTGGTTCGCAGAGAATAACAACCCGATGTATTTGCCGCCCTCTAAATTATGTATAGCATCATCTATTAGAAAATCACCCATAATTAACTGCTTATTGGATGCAATAACTATATCCTTAAACGAAATAAATGGAAAATATCGGTTAATCCACTGCCATTTGTATGCGATTGTATCTGGGTGTGCAGAAGTAACAAGAACTACCCTATCGCCATTCTCAACAAATTTTTTGACATACTCTAAAGCATCTTCTCTTGGTTTTAACTCATCCCAAAATTTCTTCGTATGTATTGGTGAAAATACCTGTGTTTTTGATAAACCTGGAAAAAATTGAGAAATATCCCAGTCTACAATATCATCAACCTTTACATCTCTGTTGTATTTCTCATTAAGTGCCGATACCCAAGGTGGAACAAGTTGCTCAAGTACACCATCAACATCAGAAAGAATTGTATACGGTCTGCCCATCTGTAATCCTCATTTCGTAAAATAAATGTCCAGTCCACTAATTGGTCTATACCAATATATGCCATTTCGGTTTGCAATTTTCTCGCAAGACTCAATAAGTTTATTGTAATCATCCACACAGAAATCATCATCTGGAGAAGATATGCCATAACAACCTGGTCTTGATACCAAATCAAGATTATCACGATATGGGGCGGTAATTTCATACTGCGGGTACATATTCTCACGATAAACAATATCTGCATTAGTGAACTTGTCTAACCAATGCTCCCTAACAAAATCTAAAACTAAACTGTCTAAAAATTGTTGACAAGTCTCATTGGCAGATTTTTGCATAAGATACTTTGCAAAAACTCCCATAGCATTTTCCTCTGAACTGTACTCAAGACTTAATTCGCTACAAATATTTGAATATCTATTAGTAAGCATATCACCAAGCTTTTCGGTAACATCACTAATTTCTGTGGTTAAGACACCCTTGATGCAAGACACACATATATCAAAACAAATATCAGACTGAGATGGTTTAAACTTATTGATTTCGTCTTCCCACTGTGCGAATAATGTACCAGTAACTTTATTTAAGTCCTTTGTGCTTTTTGGGTAATTCCACCACAATCCAAACTTCCAACCAGGAAGTTCATCAAAATAAAAATTGACTACACTATTCTTGCCAAAAGTAAAGATAAAATACCCACATCTGTAATCAACATCTGATGCCGTCAGTGAACGATTCTGCATTTCAAACTCACAAGAAATTGCCGAAAGCAAATACTCAGTGTATTTTTTAAGTGTCCTTGCAATTCTAATGTCCGTAAAGTAGTTGGCAATACGAGTCCAAGCCTTACTGGTAAATTTATTAGTTGCTGACTGTATCTCATTATTCACCGCTGACTGAACCTCACGGTAGTCATACCCAGCTTCAGTAAGTTGTGTTTTGCGTTTAAGTCCATTTCCGTACTTACCGTTAATAACATCACAAATCACATCAGGTGTAACTTTTTTATCTGCCATTAAAATTCCCCCTAAATCTAATCAGAATGTAATATCCTCATCATACTCAACATCTGTCGCATTCTCCTCAATCTCAACATTGACATTGGGCGTGATAACAGGAGTATGAAATTCTTGTGATGAGGTCTCATCATTATTATTATCTGCTATCAATGATGTTGTTCCTGTGTTTGGGTCCCAAACATATGAAAACACTGGCTTATCATTTTTAGCATTTCTTGACTTTTCCAGCCTAATCTCCATTGTATGTGTATCGTGTATCTGCCTTAAAGAAAATACTTGTGTGGCAATACGAGCTGGGTGGTCAGAACCCTCAACATTATAAATTGTCGGAAACGGCTCACCCTTATCATCATTGTTTTCCTTTGTAGCTCTGTTTGCCTGAACAGATACAACTACTGCACACCCATAGGTCTTTGAAAGTCTAAATAAGTCATTACAGATATTCTTATATCTAACCACATCTGTATCTGTCTTGTAGCCACCCTCAGAAATGTATGAAAGACCGTCAATAATCAACAACTTAATCTTATTCTTCTTGACAAGTTGCTCAAGTCCTCTCACCGTAGTTCTGCCACCAGACATATCCTTATCCTCAACAACAATTGCACCAGTTTCCTCATTAACAAGGTTTTTAATGTACTGTCGATAGTCCTCGTTATAATTACCCTTATGCAAATCACTGTTTTTAAAGTGTCCACGCCAAGTATCAAATCTGGTACCAATAAATGATGACTGCATTTCTGGTGAATAATACAAAACAGGAAATCCATTCTTTTGTGCAGATTCCATCATTTTAGTACATATCCACGATTTACCTGTGTTTGTACGGGCAATTATAAGTAAGAGTTCCTCTACTGTGGATAAACCGCCATACATAACCTTGTCGACTTCCTTAAACCCAGTCGGTATTCGCTGTTGTTTATTGAATCGTATAATTTCATCAATTCTCTGCTCGGCATCCTTAACAATGTCCATAGGTTTTGTAACATCCAGCATCTCTGCCTTCTCACACTGCTTTTCGAGATAGTGCCAAGCATCAGTAACATCACCAGAACCTAAATCCGCAAGTTTATTGTAGGTTTCAAGAAACAAAATTCTCTGCTTGTTTTTCCTTAAACCCTCTTCAAGAAACTTGAGTGATTCTGCGACAGGGACAAGTTCAATGTCAGGAAACTCTGCTGCAAATGTAAATACATCAGGAACATTGCCGTATACTTCTTTATGATTGAATATAAACTCTATGTGCTTTTTGCAGACTGCATAGTAACTTTCATCATAAGAACACAGTGTCTCTACCTCATCTGGATTATCTGAGGTTAAAATTTTAGAGATAACCTGCAACTCAATACTGCTATTCACGATACAGTCACCTCCTCAAGTCTGTGTTTCAGCCTTGAAAAGAATATACTGTCAGTACCAACCAAGGGTTCCCTCTTGCTTAAAATTATAAAGGTTGTCTTGTCAGGTTTATCTCGACTTTGCAAAAGTGAAAGCAGTGTTTGAGATTCAAAATCGCTAAACTTAATATACTCTAAATTAGAAATTATCAAATACTTCGCAGATTGATTCCAGATTTTCATATTTGACAAATCTTCGGAATCAAATTTGGACTGCCAACTCTGCTTAAGTTCATCAATATACCTTTGAAAATTAAGGTGGTATATACCACCATTAAGTCCTGTGCCAAGACCATAATTACAGATAGATACATATGAAAACAGATGAGCAGATTCAATTGGTTTGTCTGCCTTAAATACACTGGTTGTATTTTGATTTTGTCTAATCAAATCTGTTACATACTGTATCTTATTCGTTGGTGAATTTAACACAGGATTGTTTATATCCAAATCACACCGTTTCATCCAATAGAGAATCTCTGCGTGAACGGGACAAGCCAAATCACAAGTTTCGTTTGTGCAGTATGGAGTGAAAATACAATTATACATTATCATTTTCCTCCTCTTCAAACTTTCTTAAAACTGGATTCCTTGACTTAATATAGTTTACTCTTGCAATAACACACTGCCTTGCAAGTTCCACGGGGTCTTTATATCCGTACTCCTCATACTTTTCAGGTGGCATAAACAACATAAGGAAGGGGTCAAAATCTCCATAAATACCAAATTGATATTTTTCCTTAGACCTGCTATCCTGCTTTAATAAATAATTGCGGACAACGACATCCTCAATAACCGCCTTATTTTTAGGTAAGACACTAAATTTCTTGTTTGTATCCCAAACCTCAAGTGTCTTTTTAATTTCACCATCAATCTCAATGTATTTCCAAAAATCAACCTGCTTATACCCATTAGCTGATTTACCAAGTCTCTTGAGATTATGAATATATGGATACTTAATAATGTTATCTACCATCTGTTTTTTAGAGTACCCATTTATTAAAATCAAATTGCCAAGCACGTCATCTTTTTCCACACCCTCTATTTCAGCATAGAGTTCTGCCGAGCGAGGATAAAGAATCTTATCGGGAAATAGTGATAATAATTCTTTTTCTGTCAATTTATCAACATCGGTGCTTAATGAAATCTCGCACTGTCTGGTCGGTATGCTTGGAACAGAGTTATACAAAACATACTGCAACTCATCAATAGTTTTGGATTTCATAACTGCTTTAATATCAAATTGCGGTGTTTTAGGTGCCAGCAAAATATCATCAATTGTGCTACCGCTAACAGAATTACTTGCCTTAGATTTGTTTGTGGATACAGTTTCTGCACCATTAAGTGCAGAAAGATTCACAACTTTAGTTGTCGGCAGTGTATTAACATTACCTTCCTGAATATCCCACACAATATCTGTAATATAAATATAACAATTGCCAAGAACTTCAATAAGTTCATCTGAGTCAATCTCAGGCAAACCATCACCCAGTTTGTCAACAGTCCAATCGGTTGGCAGACTGTCACCAACCATAATTATATATGCAACTGTGTTTATGCAATTAATTATACTCTTCTTACCTTGTAACCTCTCTGGAATATGTGTAGACACATAACCAATAATATCAGATACAATTGTTTGTATTTTAGCTTTATACTGCGGTGGATACTTAACTTTTTCGGAAATCTCACTAAATTTCATTATTTAATCCCCACCTGTTCTATAAAAGTATTGTCTGATTTATTCTCAACATAGTAGTTGAGCAATTCTTCAGTTCCGCCAAATTTAGATATAAACTCATACATTGAATCTGGACTTAAATAGTATTTTCCGTGATACTTGCTCATTGGTTTGAGTTTATGTTCCCAAAGCATACCATACAATGAAAGAGCATACATAACCGTTTGGCTAAAATCAATTTTACCAATTAAAGCATTAAAGTCAACAGCAAAAATATTTAATGTATGAACATAATTAACATATTCATAGTCAGCCGATTTCACAGAGCATAAAAATATGAGTTTCAATATTAAAATCGGCAACTGCTCTGCAACAGAGTAATTAAATTTCGGGTCTGTGATTATTGGATTAACCAAACTGTCTATTTTCTTACTTACATCAACAACCGCCTGATATGTCAAATACTTAAAGCTGCCAGCAGAATTTATGACAGACAAGTATGTGTACCTCACCTCATTTAGTTCTTTTGAATTTTGAGATACAATGATGTCAATTCTGTCAGCTATTTTAAGACAAAGTTCCTTAATGCCTAAAAGGTTTTTGACCGTTGCCCCATAAACCGCTTCATCATCATAGTCTAATTCCAAATTATCAAAAAATTTAGACAGGTAACTATTTGCAGATTTAAGTGATTTTGACCTATGGTTGTATCGCTTATAATTATAATTCATTTACCACACCTCACAAATCGAGCAACTTTACATTATAGCAAACATTATCTCGCTTGGTTATGCACTCCTCGAACACAACACCACATTTCTCATTATTGATTCCGTTTCGGTATTTGGTGTTTTGTGTAATCTGCTTAACCAAATAATTATACCGTACTGGTAAGTTTACCCTAAAACCCTCATTGATGTCAAGGTCAATAATTGACAAAATTCCGTGCGATTTTATGGCACTATTGTTATTGCTTCGGAACATATACATACCACAAACCATATAGGTTTTGTTAAATTCCAGTTCGGAAATGTTCTTAAACGCAAATCCACTCGCATCTATTCGCCAGTCATTTTTATTCGATTGTGTTGCTATATTCAATTCTTCAAACATTACATATCACCAGATTTCAGTATTGTTCCTCTATGCATTATAACAAAATAATACAAAAAAATTTTGATTATATCAATAACTAATTTATATCTATATTTGAATATAATTTTAATTATATCTACATTTAGATATAAGTTTATATCTCATATTTAACAAAACACCAAAATATATCTAAAAGCAGATACATTTAATATACAGTTATTTCCAAAATTAAATTTAATTTTATTTCACCGTTCATTATATATATTTATAATATTTTATAATATTTTATTTAATTATTAATATTTTATTTTAATATTATAAAAATAAATAGATATTCTAAAATGTTGATAATAATTTAAAATAAATATAATATTCAATAACATAAAATAAGTTATTAAATAAAATATAAATATATTAGAGATTTTTAGTTTTTCTTTTGTATTAAGAATTAAGCGGTAAGGATTTACTCCTCACCGCCTAATCACTAATTTATTATTTATCCTTGTTACCTGTCTGGATATCTTTCAGTTCCTTTTCAACCTTAATGTACTTACCTACTGCAATAAATGTGATGATGCAGCTTATCATAGTTAAAATCACACAGGCAATGTTTATCCAAATCATCTGTTACCACCCCAAATCTGTATCAAATCATTGTAGGTAAGTATGCATTTGTTACAGGAATAAACAGTGTGCATCTTTTTATTACTTATTTGGTCATAGACATCTATTGCATATTTTACTGATTTATCAGCACCACAAAAGTAGCAGTGCTTTCCATCTCGCTCATCAATTGGAATCAGTGTCATAACCGTTCACCAGTCCTTTCGCAAAATTCAATAAAGTCATCGTCACCTACGGTTTGGACATACAGGCAATCACTACAATCGCCACAACACAACAAAGATTTGTCCACCGAAATCTCGTAGTATTTGCCTTGATATTATACATCCTCTATTTGCATAGCTAATGCATCAGATATTAAGTCCAAATTGTAATTGTACCACCTTCTGTAATTGTACCCACAGTAATGTACAGCAATTCCATTTGATTTACATTCAGTTGCAAACTGCTTAGCTTCAGGCAGTGTCATAAAATACTCTGTCTTACGGCAAGATTCTTCACCATAAATGACCTTATACATAAAATTCACAATACTTCACCAGCCTTTACCCAGTAGTTTCCAATACAGCCATTTGTACTATTCCAAGTGTCATATACTTTGCCTGATATAATCGCAACAATATGATGTCCGCCTATATTTGCAATAACCTTTGGATAACGATATTCTTTACAGAATTGCCAGCCCGTGTATTTTGTGTTATTCCATTTTCTTGGCTGGGGGTGTTTTTTCCAACCCTTGCTCTGCAAGTACAAATCAATTAGTTTGTTTTCATCTGCATCATACCCCGTTTTGCACTGCATTTCTGCCATTTCCATAACAACTGTGTTGTATGGGATTTCTGTTGCCGTACATATCGCCCTTACTGTGCAATCAGTTGTAAATCTGTTTTTAGGATTTGCATTGTAAAAGTGAAATGTGTCTGTGTCTGGATATTTTTCTTTTCTTGTCATAACCTTGCCTCCTTATTTTGTGTCAAGATATTCGCATCCAACACAATGTACCTGCCCAAATTCAACATTGAATTTTTCCATAAAATAATAGTGTGCATCACAAACCCTGCCAAAAACATTTGAGTTTTCACCGAAGTCTATTATTGCTGTGTCCTTAATCGGCACGGGCAGTATGCCCATTATTTCTGCCGTTATCTTTCCTTTCATATTATCTCACCTTTCCTTGCAAATACTTTATCACAAAATTCTTTTTCACGCTCATTCAAATCATACACAATAACCTTATGGTATCTGTCTTTGTCTTGAATATCCACAACTTTTTCTTTTGGTGTTGATTTGAACTTTGCACCGTATTGATAATTGTTAATAACATATTTGACTTTCATAATCTTACACCCTATCCAACCTTAACACGAGTAAGAACGGTCTGTTTCTCACCCTGATATTCACTGTGGTCTTTAATTGTACCTGTAATGTGTAACACATCACCACGATTTGCATTTGCGAGTTTCTCATTAAATGACTGAGTATCCCAAATGAATATCTGACCAAGTTTATTTTCAAACTTGTAGATAATGTGTGTTTCACCCCTATATGTATAGTGGGTTTCGTAACTGAAACTATCGACATACTTGACATCAATGCCAATCTTTTGACCAACATCGCCATACCATTCGGAATCGGGTGTGCCTTCAAGTTCTCTGAGAGCATTCTTTTTCAATGTCTCAATATCATTACGGGTGAGGTCGTCTTTATAACGAGGCTCAAACCCACCATACATATTCTTTTCAAGGAGTTCATCAGCGGTGAACTGTAAAAATGCAAATCCACCAAGTTCGTGGTCTATGTGCCAACCAAGGAAATAATCGAACTTACCACCCTTAGATTTAATCTCTTCCTTCTGTGCATATGTGTCACCTAAGAACACATAAATCTCACCATTAGAGTTAAACCCCATCTGCTGAAATGCCTGCTTGTTATATTTATCAATATTGTTTCGCATATCTTCCTCAAGTTTTGCCTGCTTTTCAGCTGCCCTACGCCTATTGCGTTCATCAAGGATTTCCTGATATTCAGGTGTATATTCTTTGACTATCTGGGGTTTTTCTCTTCTGCCAGAGCCACCACAAGCATAGCAAGTGTATCCTGTGTATGCCCACTGCTCAGCACCGCCAGCACCGCCACAACGAGGACAGGTATAGTCATAATAATACTTCGTGCCATTTCTATCGGTCTTAAAATAGATAAGATTGTTTGCCATAATCAGAACTTCCTTTCAACTTTGTTGCCTTTATTATATCACAAATATTGCAAAATGAAACAAAAAGTTGTGATTTTTGAAAATTTTGTATATTTGCACAAAAATTAAATAAATGTATTGTGCATAGTATACACATTTTATAGGTATATTTGCTATAAAAATACCAAATTATGTAATAAATGTAATATAATTCCATAGTTTTTGTTTGTCAGTTAATTCAATCTGTGATTTTTTACAGTTGACTAACCTTAAATGGTGTGCTATATTTGGTATATAAAGTTTATATGTACAGTACATCTTGTGTTTTATATGGGAGGACACATATGACAGCTGCCGAGATTAAAGCGAGAACAAACGAACTCTATGCATCATTGCCATTAGATGAAGAGGAGCGTAAAAGTAGGCTTGATGTTCGTGAAGAGGTGATTAAACTAAACTATGACTTTTTCAAGTTTGTTGCCAGCAGAACCCACCCAGTCGGAAATCATTTTGATTTTGATGATAAGGTAAATTCGGGAATATTGTATTTCTTTAATATTTGGCACCAGTATCATTGGGAAGGTCATACGAGAATGGATTTGTGCTTTAGTACATATTTCTATCCCAGAGTATCTAAAGGACTTTATCAAGACTTGTCTGACATTAAGTATACACCGAAAAGGCAACTAACCCGCAAAATTGCTAAACAACTTGGTAAGCATTGGGCAGAGGTACGGAAAGAAGATTTGGCAGACCCAAGATTGGTTTTATCCCCTGCAGACAGAAAATATGCTGAAACACTATTTGAAATACCCAATATGAAATCTTTGGATGATGTTGGTATGTATATTCCACACGAAAGGTCAGATATATCTATTGCTGACCAAATCACAGACGAGTATGATTCTATCGAAGATTTACTCATTAAAGAAATGGTATATAATGAGAAAAAATTGTCGGACAATTATCTGCAAAAATTAGCAGATATGCTCTGCCTTGATATTGATGACCTTATGCGAGCAAGACCACTCGCAGAGGAAATGCTACTTGAAAGACTAAGGGAAAGTCAATTCCTTAAAGATACATTTGTTTAATTAGTTAGAATATCAAAGTATTTCGCCCATTTTGATATTTTAATTAACAGCAAAGAACTTTATCAAATAAAACAGAAACCCCACAGAACGCATTTATTTGTGTCCTGTGGGGTATTTTATTTACCTGTGTTATGATTTCATTACATACTTTGCTATCATATCAAAATTAGCAGGGTGAATTTCGTCACAGTAGTAAATACGAGATTTACGAAGGACATCACCATCGTATGGACAGATTGTATTTGCCCAACTGTATACTTTATCATCAATTCGGGCATCCCAATCACCGTGTACTACAGTCATATATGCAATAATTTCCTTTGCCTCATTGATTCCAAGTTTCTCAATGAGTCTGTCAGCACATACTTTCGGACCATCATCACGAGTTTCCTTATAGGTATCAATAAGGATTTTCTCATTGTCCCTTACTCTCTTTATGTCATTAAGCGATTCCTCATTTGAGTAATCATCACTTGCTTTTACATACTTTACCATATCTACATTACTCCCAATTTCCTAATTTTTGAGCAATTTTGAGCCAAAAACTTTCAGGGTAGTGTGTTCCAAGTCTATACAATTTGTATGGGTTGTACATCCAATCAAATGAACACATATCACCGCTATCCCCAGAATATCCCCAGTCATCATCAGAATCGCCATAAGTATAGTATGAGAATCTCTGCTCAAAACTTTCACCAATTCCGTCTGAATTTTGACCAGCAATATATTCGCTTACATCATCAAGCTCATCTTGCGTAAGGGGTTCATAGGTATCTACAACAATAAACCCAGAGCCTTCGGTGTTTTGCATAAGCACCCAATCAATACTATTGATTTTATCCTTTCCAAGCCCATCATAATACTTGGCTAAATTCTCTTCAAAAAGAAAATCTTGTGCTTTCTCGTATTCCTCATCATCAAACCAACTTCCGTGGTCGCCAGGCTCGCCATCCAACTTGAAGTGAGTTGCATACCTACACCGATTGTTTTCATCAGCCTTTATATACTTAATCATAAATCAATCCCTCTGTATAAATATAATCAATATCTATCGCTGTCAAGCATATCAAGCAGTTCATTTGCCATATACTCATAAACTGCCCACACAATGTCATTTTTGGCATATTGGTCATTCATAAGCAGACTGACGCTATCATTGTTGCTTTTTATGTGTTCTATAATAGAATCAGCAAGATACTCGTCATCCTCAAAGAAATCATAAATCTCATCATAGTAAGTATTGTAATATGCCTCAGTGTCATCATAATATATCAGACTTGGAACGGTGCCAGATGCACAACCGTATTCAACTATTCCTTGAAGTCGCTCAATAAAATTTGCTATTCTGTCATCGCCCTCAAAGTCAAGTATATCATCCTCAATATCCTCAACAAATGCCTTGTGCATTTTATCAATGCTTGCAAATTGCTCTATAACTCTTTCTGCATCTGCCATATTGGTTTCCTCCGCACCGTATATTTTATTATCATAGTCCGCTTCACCTTGGTCACAAACAGGACAAGTACCCATTTCGTCAAGTAACCTACCACAGTTTTTACACTTTGGCTTGTTTCTTTCCTTTTCCATTTCCTCATAGATACTTTTCAACTCTGCAGGTGAAATCTTATCTTGCTTACTCTGCCAGATACAGAACAGCTGCGGGTCATCGTATCTATCGAAATTGTAGTGGTATCCATTTCTGGTCAATGAATCAATTATTGTTTGTCTGTCTATATACATAACAATTACCAAGTCAAGTCCGATTCTACTGAAACAATCTCTAAATCCTGGGCAGCTTCCCACAATATTTCTTCTTCAGCATCCTCTGGATATTCATATGTGTGGTGTGTATCGTAGTAAACTTCCTTAGATTTTTCGTTATCACAGAATATAACATCAGCATAATAGTTTCCGTCATTGTCTTCGTGGACATATCCAACAATACTCAAATCCAATTGTGCAGATTCAAGTGCATCTTCTCTTGCATCATCTTCGTCAAGATACTCGGTATCATATGTGTTTTCTACACCATTGAATGATACAGTTACTTTGTATGTAGCACTCGCAACTATCTCATAATACTCATCTATGAGCCAATCTACTGTGCTATTAATACCATCATAAGAAACTGATATATCTGTATCCCAGACATCACCAGTTTCTTCATTATATGGCATATTAAGATATTCAAAGTCAAGGTCATACGGTTTATATTCACATACCTTCATACAGAGGTGTGCAGAGGGATAATCAGGGTTTACAATATCGCCATCGTCATAATTAGGGTCAAATCCATCCTCAAATCCCATAGCAATGCAAAGTCCAAAATCAAGTTCATATGCAGAAGTATACTCAGGATTTTCAGCAATAAACTTTGCCTGTTTATTTGCCCACTTCTTTGCATCGTCACTATTTACTTTATACATACCGTTAGCAAAATTTTTAACATCAAACATTTACATTCACCTCAAATTAAAAATCATTTTTAAGATATTTTATACAGTCAAGGACAATTCCCCATCTACTATCTGCTGATACATTTATATCATAAATGTGATTGCCCCTACAAATAACCCTTACAAACTCACCGTAAGTAGCCCCATTTATAGTATCACCACTTGTAGTGAAGATGTCCACTGGATTGTCTATTGTGGGTTTAATATAGTGAAATTCACAACCACGAAACTGTGGAACTTGGTCAGATAAAAACTTACCAAAATTTGAAACAAATTCTGCCTTATTTTCTTCCGCTGCCTTAATATACTTAATCATAGTAATATTACCTCACTTAATCTAATTGGTATTAGTGATTTATAAGTAATCATAGTTTATACACCTTGGAACAGTTATCTGCCCAACTTTCTTTGAACCAAATCAATATGCTCACTGTGTATGTTGTCAGCATCTAAGTCTGCCTCAAGCATATCCTTCAGTTTGTGTGCATATCTGTCAAGTGTATCTAAAACCTTATCTGGTGTGCCCTTAATTTTCCTGAATGGCAAATTTCTTGAACCATATGCAAGATACCTATTTTCAGGCTTTATAAAGTACAACTTATCGGAAACCTCAACCTCAAGTTCACTTGGCATCTCATCATCAACAGTCTTATTTCTAAATCCATCGTGGATAAAGAATCTGATATGTAACATATCATTATCTCTTATGTTGTTAGCAGTTTCGGAACTGTCTGCTGAAAGCAACCAGCGAATATAGATATACCCACCTAAATTTGTACCGAGTTCTGCAACGCACTCGCTGTCAGGAAATACACTGTTGTATATATTCTTAACACGAGTGAGAAACTCGTCTATTGTCATATTTGTATTTGTATCTGCCTTTACATACTTAACCATAGGTATTAGTTCTCCCCAGCATATCCAGTTCTTCTAATAAAACCGCCGTTAACAAAAGCAAACTCGTCATCAGACAGTCTGTCAAATATATTATCTCTGCCTATCTGCTCAAAGTCAACGAATTGCTTTAATTCTTTAATGTATTTATGTGGGTTATTGAGCATTTCTTGAACCTTACTATCTACATTACTGGTAGTTTTGGCAATGCTTTTCTTTAATCCCTCGATGTCAAAATACTCTGGAATCTCGCCATAATCTGTAAACGAGTTTATGTAATCACAAAAACGATTTGCATCTTCACCAACCAGCATATATCCAACTGCATAATAATCTGCTACACCAGGATACCACTCATAGTCTCCCACATAAAACTTATCTGGTGTAACCCCGAAGGCTCTACTGGCTGCTTGGTATATCTCATCTTCAAGTTTCCTATTGGGCTTAACATACTTAACCATAAATTACACCTCGTGAACGTCAACAACCTCAACATACCAGCCACCATTTCCAGCAACTACAAGATTGTTTTCTTCTGCATATTCATCAACTGTCTGACCATATTCTGTAATGTCGAATAAATCATAATAATCTGCGATTAAGTTTGATTCCTCTGATTCGAGATGGTCAACAACCTTATCAATAGCTTCCTGCTCATTGTAGGCATAGACTTCCTCTGTATAAGGATGTATTGTACCATTTCCAATGGATACCGAATACAGTGTTTCACCATACTCATTTTTACTGCTCATAATTGTATCAAAGTCATCATCGTCTAAATCGCCATTGTAGTACGGTGATTCAATGTTGTCAAATCTGTCTGCTTGCATTTCCCAGTCTGCATCATCCTCATCATAACTTCTGAACCACTCATATGCCTCGGATTTAGTATCAAATACCGCATCAGCATAGTCAGCATCAGGCTCATACAGTTCCTTATCACCCAAAACGCAGATATACTGGTCGCCATCGGTATAAAGTGTATAATCGGTTATAAATCCATCGAAATCTCTGACAGACTTACACTCCAATTCTCTCCAACCATTTTGGTCATAATCGGATTTAACATACTTAGTCATATACTCATTTCCTTCCTATCAATAAGTTATAGTTGTCTTACTGACAAGGTTTATTATATCACATATTCTGCAAAATAAAACATTAAATTTGTCCAACCTATCAACTTTGTAACTTATGTACAAAACTTATATCTAATTTTAGATATAATTTACAATAAATTACAACACCGCTTCCATACCCTTTTTATCACCACTGAGGTAAATAACGGGCATTTTTGTGGAGTTTGGTCGAAATTCATATTTGACTCCGTAACCGCCATATGAAAGCTTCGAGGCAGTATTTACGAATAATTTATCTACTGCTGTTACCGTATATGAACTTGGATTAACTCTGAAATATTGCTCTCTCATAACCATAGGTAAGTGGGTATGAGAGTGAATATAAATGTCAGTATCAACAATACTTGCCATATCAGCTAATCGTATTGCTTTTGCACCCTCTTTTCTACCACCGCCAGAACCGTGGTTTACAAAGAATGAATACGGTATTTGTCTATTGTGGTCGTGTGTATTTCCGTTTCCAACTCGGACAAACAACACAGCTGCAGTCCTTGTATATCTATCATAGATTCCAAGTTCTCTGGCAATTAAACCTGAAAGGTCAATGCCATCTTCTTTCCAAGTCCTATCCTCGTGGTTACCGCTTGTCATAAGCAAAATCTTATCCTTGATAGGACTCAATAATTCAACAGCGGTTTCTAACTGTTTCATTGGAGTTACTTGCTCTGCATAGCAATCACTTACACTGGTCTTTGTGGCATTGTTCATCAAATCGCCATTAAGAATAATGTAAGTTGCAGGGTTTTCTCGAACATCGTTAATCTGTTCCATAACCTCATTCATTTTGCAGAAAGCATCACCAATATGCCAGTCTGCACCAATCTGGATTTTTACCGTAGAGTAATTTCTCGGTAAGTCTACCTTAACTGTTTGCATCTACTCACCTCATAGTGCTTTATTCTGTATATTTCTGTTATTCGGTTTTGTAGTATTCAGTTTTAATTTGGGTGGCTGTTTGGGTATAAAAATACACCAATAAACAGCACCTATAATAATTAAAGGTTACTTTTATTGGTGTCATTCTAAATTATTCAGTATTATAAGGAAAATCCCTCTGGGAGAGGTTTGTGAGGATTTTTAATTATGGTAAATGTTGCCTTTGATATTGCGTGCGGGTAATAAATTGTAACAAAGTCTGTACCCTCGTTGTCAACTACTTGCCAATCTCCATCCAGCATAGCCTCATCCTTAATCTTTCTTAATTTATCTTTGCACTCCTGTAAAGTTCCAGCAAATTGAATATCAAAATCTTTATCGGGAATATTTAATCCTTCGGGGTCATACCATTTTGATGTTTTAATAACCCAATGTGGATACTCTTTGGCATCTCGATTAAATTTATCTATTGCTTCTCTGCATTGATATAGAGGCATACGATTTATGCCAGTATCTTCTATATCAATCCCACAACGTACATACTTAACCATAGTAAATTACTCCTCAGTAAACATACAAACTGCATCAATTTCCTCAATATAGTAAATCGCTACTATTTCCTCAGGAATACCAAATGCCTTTTCTACAATCTCGTAAATGTCATACGAGTGTTCCAGTTCACCAGAAAGACTGATATATCCTTCAGAATCTACAAGGATTGGATTCCATTGCCCTGGATACCCAATTTCCTCATAGTATGAATACTCTGAGGAATATGGTGCAAATGCAGTCTTGACTACACTTTCAAAATTAGCCCAATCTGTGGTATAGCAGTTTTTACTTACTGCATTGGAGTGGTTTTCTATTTCATATTTCGTAAGGTCTGCATTGAGATACCGTTTAGCAGAAATGTACTTAATCATATCATTCTACCCCTTATACATAATAATCGTGTTATTATTCAGCATTAAAGTTTCCTGACAAAACCTGATTAATAAGTCCATCTCTTTCCTGCACTGTAGCATAAGCCATATCCAAACCATTTCGAGATATATAACGGAAAGCATCATATAAAGTGGAATAATCAGCCTCGGAATAGATATTATCGTTGTCAAATAAATCTGCTTCCCAAGAATCTACAATACTTTTCATTTCATCAATATCAGCCTGTAAATTACGAAATGCCTTTATTGCATTGAGCTTAATCTCTGAATTGGATTTATCTGATTTAATGTATTTAATCATTCCTTCTCACCGTAACCTTCAAGAGATTTCTTCATCTTTTTAGCCCAAGATGAAAGGGATTTATTATCATTCTTATTCCATACTTCAAGGTTTGTCAAAGCACGGATAATAGGCTCTCTGCCTTTCTTGTCAATAAGTTCCTTAAAGTGCTTTATAGGTAAATCATCAACATTCTTTCCCTCAGGCACCTCAAGAATACCCTCATTCTCTGCCTTAATTTTAGCACCAGCAGTAATTACCTTTCCTGTGGGTTTAGTTGAAGCCTCAATATTCTCCGTGAGAATATTTGCAAGTTCAACAATATATCCGTCAAGGGTAACATTCAGTTCGGATATAACTTCTCTCGCTCTTGTCTCATCAACCTGATAAAGACCTTCAGTAATATATGCAAATTTATCACCGACTGCATTTATATCATCTTTAAGGTCATATTCGTTTTCTTCTGTACCAGCGATTTCTGTGGCACTGGTTACAGGGCTGTCAACTTTCTCCCTACGAGTAATTATCCTGTGCGAATATTGAGGTTCATTCTCTTGATACTCTTTAAGTGCTTGCTTAGCATCTAACCAAGTATCCTCTTCAAACAAATCATCCCAACCATAACCATAATTACCCTGCACCACATAAACATCTTTTGTTTTCCGCTGGTATGCAGACTTTACATATTTTACCATAATTACTCCTCCATAGTTACTGGTTTATTATAATTAAACACAATATATATCCAGTTGCCCATATCTTCAACAGTATCACCAGAATACTTTAATCCAAATTCACGGGCTTTATCAATAACCTTGCGAGCTATTTTACTATACGATACATCAACATTATATTCTTCTATGGGACTGCCATATTGAACTAACATTATGATTTGACTTAAATCCTCAAATGAATCTAAGTCAAAATCAATGTCATTGACATATCCGATTTCATCAAGTGCTTCAGATAATTCTGCAAGTGTATGATATATTCCAAGCTGAACTGCTTGGTCATCAACTCGTGAATTTCTCTGCCAGCGGTGGTTAGAAGAAGCCTTTACATACTTTACCACAATATTTCACCTCAAAATGTCTTAGATTCATCAAATGGAATCTTTGTCCAACCAAACATATCACAGTAATATGCTTGACCATCCTTAACAACTACATCAGACATAGACAATGTGTGTCCTTTGAAGTCGAATGGTCTTGTACCCTCATAATTGTTTCCGAACATTGTATAAATCTCTTCAAGATTACTTGTAGGTACATTGCCTTCCCAGACAAGATTATACAGTGATTCATCCCAACCATATTTTTGAGCACGATTATACGGCTCAAACATTATCCCACCCTTTGGATAATCGCTGTCTTTCGTATCGTAATATAATTGCATATCCCTATCATTGTCTATCTGGTAGATTTTTATATGTGTTAAGTTGTCGGTATTAGCCTTTACATATTTAACCATAATATTGTACCTCGCTTTTGCAAACCAAAATACACGGAATTATATCAAATTTGCAAACTTCTATATATTATAACAAAATTTACTCGCTTACCTTTGTATAACAAATTGTTATATATCACGTAACTGGTTCTGCTAAATTCAAGTTTAGAGTATATTCTATAATTTATATCTCATTAACTACAACAAATTAAATAAGTGGGGAACAATACTACTGCGGTAACAGTAATACTGTTCCCTAAAATTATTAAAGGTTAATTTATGCTTCTTCTATTGTTATAGTAGCTGAAATACCTGCATCTACACCCCAAGTAAATCCATAGGTATCCACACTACTGGATACTGCACCGCCACTTGAAACAGATGCATTATCGTAAATGTTTAAGTATCCTGCTTGCCATACCCCTGCACCAATGGAAAGCGATACTATTCCATTTCCGTAGTCACTTGCAGTTGTAGTTGCTGTAAATGTCTGTCCAGATATTTCAGCTGTAACCTTATAGGCTGTACCAACTGCAAGTCCTAAATTACCCTTATTTTCAACAGTGCCATAAACTCCATTATCTACGGTACCGTCTGCATCATCGGGGAGTGTAATTGCAACATCAGAGGTAGGAGTGGTATCTTTAGTATATCTAACCTTTGCAAGGGTTAGATAATCATAATCATCGTATCTTTCTGTTAAATCACAATGCATTGTTATATAATTGCTATTGAGTTCACAATAAAAATAGTTATCACTTGCAGCATAGAATGGAGTGTATGATTTATAAAAATTCATAGTTCCAGATTGATATAGCATACGTGCAACTTCTGCAATATATCCGTGTTTAATTTTTCCACCTGAAATATTAAGAGGTGTTTCCGAGGTTGTACTTGAACTTTCTTCAAGTTTGTATGTTCTTTCATACAGTGGCTCGCCAAGTAATGTACCGACAACCCTTTCTGATGTATCAAATGTAGCTACTGGAGATTCAGACAAATATTTTGCTGGGATTGGTGTTATTACCGTCTCAGTATAAGGTATTTCAATCCTGATGAGGTCGCCTGTAAAACCATCCATTAACCCGAGAGTAGAAGCATTATCATCGAGAATTACAGAACCAGTTGCAAAGTCTACTTTAACTTTGGAATAAAAACCAATTGTTGGGTCTTGTCCTTCATCAGTAAATGCCATAAATCCATAAATTGTTGTACCAGGTGCAAGTTCAGTATCTGTCATTACTGTAGCCGCACCATTAAATATAACTTCGCCTTCGGAAAATACTTTAATATTGACACTTTCAGTATTAGATAAATCAGGTGCAAATCCCTCTACTATAGAAAATGGGTCTGCTATGTTTACTGGAATATCACAATACTGGTGGTCTTCAGAAAATTCGTACCCCCCCCCAGCAGTGAGGGTAGATTCAAGAATATCAGTGTTACTGTTAAGTACAGCAACCTCTACTTTATCATTGCCATCAGGTTTTGCAAGGTGAAAATTATTTGTATATTGCATAATTAATTCTCCTTATATATGTTGTTAAAATTATATAAATATTCGTACTGATACTGGCTTATGCATCGACATCTATGGAAGCTGATTTATATTCGATAGTCCCATCTTTATAATGATTAATTGTTGAGTTCACAAGGGAACTACCATTAATTGTAAATGTTTGAGAGAAAACTAATGCAGATGTTTCTTCAAATAATATCTGAAAAGCCAACATAGCTATACCGCCAGGTGTTGTTACTTTTGCTCGTACAAATTTACCACTTAAAACTGCAGATTCAATTTCTTCATAGGTCTTATCACAAGAATCTATTTCTCCAGTATCGTCATTACGGGTGTAGGTAACTAAAAAGTCAGTACCCCCCCCCATATTGCTGTCGATAATATTAAAATTCTCGTTAAGGTCTGAGATATTAATATTATCTGTTCCTTCGGGGAGGTTAAGGTTAAAGTTAGTAGTGTGTTGCATAATTTATTTCTCCTTATAAAAATAATTTTAATGGGTTTCTATTGCCTCTGTAAAACACTTATAATTATTGTATCTTAACTGTTAGATTTAGTTACAGTAATAACAAAATTCTGAATCTGCCCATCAACTACTTGCTCAGGAACCCACCAAGCAGTCTTTCCATTTGTAGGTTGAAGCATAGGCTCATACATACCCGTAGATTCATTATGGATAACTCCAATCACCTCGGCATTATCAATAATATAGTTATTGTAAAGGGTCTTGTATGTGTTTCCATTATATGTATAATCTATGATGGATTCAGTAGTTTCACCGAGAACTTCACCATTAAGTTCAAATTTTAAATCATATGAATCGCCCGTTGTGAATCCAACAGAGTAATCCAATTGACCACAAGCTGCAGTAATTTCTGCACCAACGGGGTCAGTCATAGCTGTTCCATCTTGGGCATTTATAACAATCGGTGAAGCGGGCAATTTAGAATAAATATCTGCAAATATCTCGTCTAACTTATCCATATTCTCATTGAGTATGGATACTAATACTTTGTCGCTACCCTCAGGTAAATTAAATTCAAAATTGGTAGTTTTATTCATCTTACAGTCTCCTTATAACGTTTGAATTAATCATTAATGCTACTGATAACTATTGTATCGAATGCAGTTCTAACATCTTGTATTGTCTGTTTAGGTGTGATAAATGCAATATATCCATCACCAGAGACAGCCGTTGTACTAATTATACCATCAATGAGTTCAAATCTCGACAGTACATCTGACAGCCTTTCCCAAGTTCCTGTATAGCGTATTGACAGAGCTGGATGACCAGATGCACCAATAAGCCCACCATCAATTGACATAGTTCCAATAGTATATGTGTCAGAATCCTTATTGAACGAGACGGCATATGGAGTATCTACAGTTAAATGTAATTCACCTGTGCCGAAATATTGGAAAAAACTTGAATCATCTGAACTCATTCTAAAATCTGCAGGATTAAGTGATACAACTGAAGTTAATTTATTTGCGGGTAATATGGATAAATCTGCACTTGGCGGGTTACCTCCCGAAAGAACAACTATAAACCCATCTCCAATGGTAAGTGTGCCACTTTGAGAATCAAATAATACACTGTCAACAACCGTAGCATCCATACCACCATCAGCGAGTTCGGTCAGTGAGGTTTCATATGAAACTTTGCTGCCTGCTGGGTATGCTTCCCCTAAATCTGCTCCATCTACTACTGGTTCTTGCGAAATATAGGTAAAACTTGAACCATCCTTAGTTACTGTGAACTTGACCAGTTTACCTAATTCAAGCCCTAAATTTGCACCTGGAGATGTATACAGAAATGAACCATCACCTGCATCTAACCAGTCTGTCGGTTTAATGGTTACTGGTTGGGGTGGGGTAGGTAACTTGCTATAAATATCAGCGAGAATCTCATCAAGCTTAATCATATTCTCGTTTAAGTTTGATACTAATACTTTGTCAGTACCATCGGGCTGTAAAAATTTAAAATTAGTTGTTTCTTGCATATGAAATCTCCTTTTGTGTGTCAGTATAAATTATGATAATTTTATAACGTACCATATAGTTATCTGCTTTGTCTATTATGAAATACCCCCGAAACATTGAGGTTTATTGAACGGGCAGTAACTCCAGTAGCACCTAATAAAGTGCTGCTATCAGATGTATCAAATCCAGGGAAAGAATAACTTGCAACATAATCACGCAGGGCTGCTTTATACATTGTTGGCAATGTAGAGTTATATCCATCTGCGATACTTGTACCACATATGACTAAACTTCCTACGGTTCCACTTGAGTATAAAAATGACCTACTTAAATCCCAATTGGAGTTTAACTGTTCAACTGTGGTAAATACGGGCCAATGCGTTCTGGTTGAAAAGTATTCATCGAGTTGTGTTCTTGGAGTAGAATTACCATAATAATAGTTAAACCACCCAGTTGTCCAGTTAGTTGGCTGAGTGTCTAATGCGGTCGTGCTTGAAGCACTTGTGTAAAATTTACCAGTCTCAAAAAGTGGTGCGTGTCGATAAGAAAGATTCCAAACTGAGTTACCTGCATTAGCATCTGCTGTGTATGACCACTTGAAACCTGCTGAACTATCCGCATTCAACTCAGACAAATCAAACCCGAAATCAGAACCATCGCTATATGTTGTACCGCCACCCGTTGGACTTATGAATTTGATTGCTAAAACCACAGACCTACATAACCTACCATAGTCAGTAGAAGTAGCACTTGTACTAAGTTTTGTCTCGTGTCGGAATGTAAATATTGAATCGTTGTTTGCTGACGTATCATATTTTAATGCTAATTGTCGGTCTACACCACTAACTGTAGTTGAACTGCCTATATTAATATAGCATCGGTCACCAATGTCAGCAGAGCTACTACTCGATACATTAGTTAAAATTGAAACTTTCATATCTGAATTAGCTGGTGTGTCCCAAGTTAAGTTGGGACCATAGGTATTAGTAAAATTATTTCTAAATTCAAGTAAGTAGTGAACCCCTTTAGTTAATGTTGTATAAGATACACCAGTAGCAGTGTATGGCATTGTATTAGTTATTACTATTTTATGAGTTATATCATCATACCTAACTCCAATACCAACATTATCACCCTCTATGGTATATCCAGATATTACCTTCGGTTGATTGTCGGCAGTGCCAGTAATTGTTATACCTGTGCCAGCAGACAAATTTGCAGAAATGTTATAGTCCACTGAATTATCATTGGGGTCTATTGTCTGCACTACGGATATACCAGAGCCAGCAGAAACACTAATAGCATCAGAATTAACTATGGGTGTTCCGTCTGGAAGCCAGATATTCAAAATCTTACCTGAATCGTCAGTCCAAGCACCTAAAAATATTTTATCTGTGTTAGCTGCTGACATATTAGCAAGGCGAGATTTAAGTTGTGCAACAGTCTCTTTAGGAGATGTAGAAATGTCTCGCTTAATGATATTTACTGCACCCTTAGCATCACTATCTATGGGTTCAAGTTTTCCCGTTGCTGAATTATAAAAATACAGTGCGGGGTTTATTTTTTGTGTGCCATTTGTGTGTTGCTGAACAGAAAATACATTCGGAATTATATTTCCATTATCCTTACCAGCCTTGTTAGAGTATGTTGTTGAGGCTGGGGTAATAATAGAAGCAGAAGTCGATAATGTTGAACTATTGTTATTGACTTGGCTAATATCAATCAATGAGCCGTGAGTATCATCAGTATCGACAACATTTGCCTTAAAGTATTCTCTGTAATTAGGTCTTGCAAAGAATATTTGTGATATATCTGGTGTAAGAGTATTACCGAAATCATCAATATCCGTGTAGGCAGAGCCAACTGCCTCTGTAGTTGCAGATAATGCAAATGTCTTTAATATCTTTTTATTCAAAAATCCTGTGAATAAAACATTGCAATTACAAGTACCATCTATAAGTAACTTTATTGTTGCACTGTCATTACTATAGGAAATGACACCATTGAGAATTTTAGAATAGTCACCGACATCAGTAGCATAAGCAGTAGTACCATCTTCAACATCAAATTCAGTAATCCATTTAGTGTCATCAGAACTGATTACTGTACCAAAAATGGGTGTAGCAACAATTAAATATCTACCAGATAAACCTTTAAGATTTGTAGCATCTGAACTACCTGGCAAGGTGTATGTAACTATACTTCTATCATCAGTAGCCTTATTTATATGCAAAGCAAAGGAAGCCCCCATACCCATACCAGCAGAGAGCCATTCTTTTGTAGTCGGAAGTTCATCATTAGGATACAATGCACGGAATAATTTGTTAAATATTTCTTCCGCTGAATACCCAACTACTCTACCTTCATTATATATCTCGTTCATTTACATCACCTTAAACTATGTTATAAGCGTTTCCATACAGCCTAACACTAAACTGTTTTATTTGGTATGTTTGGGAAGTATCAAGTCCAGTCACATAAAATTTCAGTATTATATGAGATGAACTCAAAACAAGTTCTGAATTGATACTGCAAACATCATACTGATGAGTACCGCTAACCCCTAAAACAATACCAGATGATTCTATGTGAATATTTGAAAAATTTACAGCAGACACTGGGCTAATTCCAAGATTGTCTAAATCTAAATCAATTTCTTGGGATGTTGAACCCGTCAAAGCAGTAGATAATGCTTCTCCACGAATAAATAAGTCTTTATTGACTTTTCCACCAGTGAAAAATTGTCGTAAGCATAAATTAGCAGAAACTAATCCGAGTATGCTATCAGTATATGATTTAGATGTTATACTACCACCGATAAAGTAATTAGACACGCCATTCTGCAAAATTCCGCTTTGGTTCAAGTCCCAAAACAATTGATTGACTGCATTACCAAGACAATCAGAATTTTGATTTAATGGATTTATGTCAATAACACCATCAGGTGAAGGCTTTACCAGTTCGCCACCAGTAAAGCCAGGATTCTCTGTAGGATTTGGATTTATAATAATCCTTGTGTCATTCGTATCAGGCATTTAATTCACCTAATTTCAAGTAGTATATTAGGCAGTCTGCCCAAGTTAGCACAACTTATAAGCAGATGCTTCGCCCCAAGTGATTGCAGAAAGTTCGCTCCAAGTCTGATATGACGGTGTTGGGGGTGTGGGCGGTGTAGACTTTTTACCATACCCATCAATATAAGATTTTACCATATGACCAGCATAAAGAAAATCATTTAATGTCTTGCATTTCATAATACATACCTCACTATTGATAAAAATTAAATTATTCTTTATTTGCCTGCTTTGTAGCAGATTTCTTTGTAGTGGACTTCTTGGTTGTCGACTTCTTTGCAGTTGACTTTTTAGCTGTTGATTTCTTTGCAGGTGCTTTCTCGAGGCTGTCTGCCTTTTCAACAGAATCCTCTACAGGTTCGGTTTCAGTTGCCACATCTGTCTCAACAACATCAACAACCTTTACTTCTGCAACAACTGTCTTAGCATCATCCATATCCTTGCTCGGCTCAACAACTGCAGTAATTGCTTTAGCCTCAGACTTAATCTCATCCTGAGTTTTAGCATTCGCCCTAAAATTATTGAGTTTCTCAATAAACGCCTTTGCAACTTCTGGTGATACCTGCTGTGCTACAGGCTTAACAAAGTTGTTCTTTTCTTGCATAGGCTTATTTAAATTAGCCCTTTTGAGTTTCTTCTGTAATTCGTGAAATGTCATTGTGTTTTCCTCCGTTTAATCCTCTAAAAGTTCCTTAACACAGTCAATGGCTGTGTCAACGTCATAATCTCGATGAACTGAAATAAACAAATCATCGAAATCAATATCTATATTCAAGTCACCAGTAGATATAGCATAGACCACATCCCACATAAATGACTTAAATTCCTCATCAAATTCTGTACCAACAACAAGCATATTATTTTCGGTGAGATAGTCAATAAATGCTTCCACATCACCGCCAAACTCATCGTCTATAATTATCTGCATATCATCATTTGGATTATATGTTTTTCCGTCAAATACTATGTCATCATCAACACTGCAACAATACAAAATTGAATCTGTGTTGATAGGAATTGGATTGTCCGTACCCACAGTAAAGTCAACCAAATCAAACTTGTCACACAGATATGTGTACAATGCTTGTTCTGTCTTTGCATAGGCAGGGTAATTTACATACTTATAATCTAACTTGTCAATCAAAATAAATTTTGACATTACTTTTCAACCTCGTCATTCTCTTGAGTTTCATCTGGCTCTTGCTTGTCAATACCAGAAAGGAACAATTCCTTTATTTTATCCTCATAAGTCTTGACTACTTCTTCAAATGTCATTCTCAATCACCATCCCACTCTGGCACTGCTAATTCTACAGATTCTTCAATGTAGTCAATGTCCTTTATACGAACTGTCATTGAACTTGTTTCATCATATTCTAATGAATTTACATAATCTACAAATTCTTGACAATGTTCTTGCGTATCGAACATTATGGTCATTTGTACACCTGCCCAAACTACTCCATCTACAGATGAATGGGGCATAGTTAGTATATATGACTTATAATATGGAAGCATATTTACAACGTGGTCAATGTATCCCTCTGATACAAGCATTGTATTGATTACTGTTCCAATGCCAAGTCTCATATTTGTTCCATTATTATCAACCTGATTGAATGTCCACAATTCCCATTCCTGGTCTTTCGGAAATAAGTCTACCTCAACCTTAAGTCCACCCTCGCCAGTTATAAGGAAATTGCCATACCGTATTCCATTTTTAGCAAAATTAGTGTATGTACGAGTAGGCTCATAATAACTAAACACTGGTACGCCTATTGATAAGGTTGCTTGAGTTTGAGTACTTGCAAAAGATGATGCATCAAAGTGGAAGTAAGGGTATCTATATGTTACATACCTATACTCATCTTTTAAATACACTTGTTCTGCTTGTTTAATGTAATCAAATTCAACATCTTCGATAGAAACTTTAAACCACTCTGCCGAGTCATCTTGATTCCAAATAAATGATAACTGATTTTGCTTGGGGACTAATTTATTATTTCCAGATAAAGTATCAGTTCCAACTTTACCATTGTAAACTATATAAGCAGTATATTCATTGACTACACAATACATTCCTGATGGATATGCTTTAAATGTGACTTGAGTAGTAATGGATTCTGTATTGGTTTTTCCAGTTACAGTGTATTCTTTATTGGTGTCTATATCAAAATGAATATCATTGAAAGTATATTGAATTGCGGTACCTTCACCATACGGTATAATACTTATTTCACAGTCATTATACCTGCTATCTAAAGAATCAAATTTATCAGCATAAAATGGGCGGTTTTTAATGTAACTGCCCTCAAGATTATTATTTTCTGTATAATCTGACTGTATGGTTTCAACATCGACATCCTCTTTATTTGAGGTATCGACTAAATAAATATCATAAGTATCTATCTTTTGAATCGGCTTTACAGAATTACAATCACTGTCATTTGTAAGATACCATCCCATTATTGGTCTGTTTCCGCTGAAATCATACCAACCGTAGTGAACAGTCCAAATATCACTATCAAATCTATTAAGTTTTATTTTATACCCTGGATACAGTTTTATATCCGAGCCAGGAATTTCAATGTAAATGGTCTGTGAAGCCACTTTGCCACCCCTTCAAATAAAAATAAAACTACTGCAAAAGTTTTCCTAAAATTATTAAAGGTTACTTTTACAGTAGGATTTCATACATTATTCAGTTTTTAATCTTGTGTACTACAATATCTTTTGCTGGTTTGTCCTTGTTTACGAATGTGGGTGCTATCCACTTTACAATAAGTTCTGTTCTGCCTTTGCCAGTCCAGTAATGATGCCAATGGGCACCCCTAATGTGTGGTGACTTCTCGCCCGAACTACCTGTGTGAATTGCCACATTATCAGAATGTTGTTTAGCACCTTTATCTATTTCAGTCTGTTTACGAATCGTCTTACCAATTCGTACACCAACCTCATATTCCTTAAACTCAGAAATATCATTTTTAGGGCGATAGTTGGCTGGATGGTTTTTATATGTTTTCTTGGACTGTTGCGACTGTTTAATCTCTGCATTTTGACAAGTGATGTATCCTATCAGTTGTAGCATTATTTCAGATATAGCAACCCTGTTGTACTTATAGTCATATCTCTCATCTGAATTAGTGCTTGAGAATTGTGATGTAACTAAGTATTCATCTTTCTCTGGTAACTTGTTTCGCAAATCAAGTTCACTCAACTCAATGTATCCATCATCTATTTTTGCACCATAATAGAACGAGAACATATTTTTATTTTTGTTTATGAGATAGTTTGCTATAAGTACATAGTTTTCAACATATCTGAATGAGAGAAAACCAAATTGGACTGGTGCTAAATCAGGGCAAGCAGAAAAGTCAAAGCATAAATCCTGATATGGCAGATTTGCTAATTGGTCAATATGCAACTTAAAGTTTGGTGTGTTTATAAGCATATCAACAAAATCTTTATCAGGTTTATAGACCGTCTTGTGCCTCATCCAGTCACTTACTAACAGCGGAGACATAATTAAATCTCGCAAATCTGTCACCAGTGTAACGAGTTCTGCATCTGATTTAGCATTACCTATTCGGGTTGCATTGTCATATAGCAATTTAGAATTTAGTATGCTAAAGTCACCCTTGTAATTGGGGTGCATAAAACTATTTGATATGGCAAATTTTTCAAACTCATCTTGATTCCATTTAGATATGCCCTCTTTGAATAACGGCATTTGAGTTTGGAACATACCCTTTAATGCAACCCAAGTATCATTGCCGTATGCCTCTACCATATCTTTTGCTATTTCTTGTGGAATATACATAATTAAACTCCTTTTCGCTAACTGTACCTTCTAAATATTATAACAAAATTCTGGATAAAAAATAAACCCCACAATTGATGTGGGGTTCACAAGTCTAAAGGCAGATGGAAGGCTGTGGGTATTTACCTCAAAACAGCATTGAATGTGCCTCGGTATGCGTAGCAAATTAATTGTAAATTTCAGTATCATTTGCTTGTTCAATAAACCATTTTTCAAGTTCGAGAGCTGTGTCTACTAAATCTTTATAGTTTTCCAAATTTTCAAGAGTTAAGTCCACACATATGTGTCTACCTGACCTGCCAAGACCATAGACTTCGATGCCAGTTTGTTCTTCAAACTCATCAGAAACTGTCATAGTTAAATCGTAATAGTCCTGGTCAGTAAAGTTTGGATTATCAATATCGTACAGTGTGTGATTATCGTGAAGTTGTAAGTACATAGTGTACCCATCTTCATAGTATTTAGCTTCATAAATTAAATCCTCTAAATACTGTTTGGTTGCTTCAAATATTTCTGGAGTTATGCCTTGCTCTGCAATATAGTCCTCATCGAAACCATCAATACTGTCAGCATCATAGTCATAATAAATATCACTGACATACCTGCCGTGATTTGACCAGGAAATGTCTACACTTGTCCAAAGTTCATTGAGTAAATCTTTGTTTATCTTTGCCATAGTTAGTTCTCCCTTGGCTCATTAATAATATGGTCAACTTCATAGTTTATATCATAATTAAAGACACTATCAAACATATCAATAGCATTTGCTAACTTGATTATCTCGTCATCCGTGACATCATCAATACTGTCGATTGTATATGCCCGTTCAACTAATGCCAATGCGGTCATAAACTCTACCCAATCCCAGTTATTAACAAGTTCATTATAGTGTTCTCGTACTCGTTTAACATCTACCATAGTGTAAAATCCTCCCAGATTTTTATTCAATTATATATAAGGTTACTTTAACAATGACCTTAATAAATCAATGTTTCCGTGTATATCCAGTTTATTATCAACTAAATAATCAGCCACCACACTCTTTGAATAGAGTACATCGTGTACTCTCTCATCAATGGTATCTTTTGTTATCAATGTATACACATTTAATGAACCTGAAAGACCTATTCTATGCACCCTATCTTCGCACTGCAACTTGTCTGTCGGTGTCCACGGCTCATCATAAAATATGACATTATTGGCTGCGGTGAATGTATGAGTTGTTCCCGCCTTACTGACTGTGCCAAGCAATATTCTGCAGTTTGGGTCGGTTTGAAACCTTTGCTTGTTGGCTTCACAGTCATCCTCTTTCATAGTACCTGTGTAGGTTGCAATATTTTTATACTTTGAGTGCAAGAATCTGTAGGCAACTCTAAGTGGCTCTAAGTATATTGAGAATATGACTACCTTTTCACCGTTTGCAATGATGTCATCAACAAGTTCAAGCAGTCTGCTCATTTTCGCATTTTTGCTCAAATATGAATTATCAATGGTAATGTCGGTGTCAATAAGTTCTGGCGAATCGTTTATCTGTCTTAATCTCAACAACTTTGTCATTGGATTAAGTTCGGAAACCAACTCAAACTCTGCCCGCCTTAACTGTTCCTCATAGGCATCAGTAATTTTCTGCTGACAGTCCGTATTCTCAACATATTCAACTATCTGCACTTTGTCTGGTAAATCCAAAGCCTGTGATTTAAGTCTGCGTAGCATATTGCCCTGTAACAATTCTTTCAAGTAGGGAATGTTTTTATATGAGATTATTTCGTGACCGCCAAAACCACCATAAACACAGAAATGTTGACACCACAGATAATATGAATTGAAATTATGAGCATCTATTAACTTAAGTGGCAAGAACACATCTGTCGGCTTATTGACTATCGGAGTACCAGTCATAGGTATCCAATAGCAATTTGTACCTGTCTTTCGTTTAATCTCAATAATGCATTTACCCTGTGTAGACTGTGGTGAGATACCCTTATGCACCTCATCAATAATACACATATCAATAGTACCATTATTAATTTGCTCTATCAATTCTTTTGTAAAAGGATACTCGTACTTATTCTTTACTTTCTGCTTTTGCCTGATTGCCTCAATGTTTACAATAATGAAGTAGGGTAATTTTCTATTATCATCACCGTACATTGTACCAGTCTGTAAATCGTGCAGCTTATCTTTACCAGAGCCAACTTTACGCTTGCCATTTTTCCTAATTCTTGAACCTAAAATATACCCTTGATATTTACCCTGTGTCTGTTCCTCAATCTCGTGTTCCCAGTTATACTTTGAAGAATTAACACAACAAATTATCAAGCAGTGTTTATAGTTCTTTTGCTCTTTATGGTAAGTTGCAACGAGAATACTTGATAGACTTTTACCAAGACCTGGTTGGTCTGTGAGTAAAAATCCACTCTTGTTCCCCTTGTTTTCTCGGTCAATAGCAAATTTCAATGTATCAATTTGATGTTGGTACAAATGACTACCGTCTTTGCAATATAAAGTTATTCCCGATAAATCGACATCTGGAATGCTTGTAGTTGCTTCCATTATGGCATTTCTGCCGATGTCCTCATCAGAAATAATGTTTAATGAGTTTTCCATAGGTGTTCCATAAATTTGATTTAAGAACATACCAACCTTAGCAGATGGGACACTCCAAACCTTTCTGTCGGGATTCCACCGCCTACCTGGAACTAATTTAACTCGGTTAATCAGTTCCTCATTATATGGAAATTTAATCTCATAGGTATTGTCTGTCTTGTTTTGCTGAACAATTATCATTTAATCACCAAAGCATTTAATTTCACATATATTATAACAAAATTTCAAATAAAAATCCACCAATGCTTTGCACTGATGGACTTATTTAAAAATTAATATAACCTTGCACTTATTTGTTTCGACCAACTCTGCGAGATTTTTTATATCTCGCCCCAGTAGTCTTATCTCGACCTTGAAATTTCTCTCGCATAGAGGCAGTGGACTGTGCAATCATTTCCTCTAAGGACATATCGCTCTGCGATTTACGATTCTGTCTTTGGGATTTTGTTGATGCTGGCATTTCCGTTGCATCTGCCTTTCGCTTAATGTCGTTGTCTAATCTTAATGACAGTTCAACTGGCTTGTCTTTCCCCTCTACCGCTGTGGCAGTGTAGTTATCACCAACAGAAACAAAGTTTTCAACACTATCTATAAACTCATTTGAGATTTTAGATTTATGAATAAACCCCGTTTCACCATCATCAAGTTCAACAATAACACCACTTGAAAGAATTTTCTGTATGCTTACTGCATACTTTTCATTGAGTTTGAGTTCCAAAAAATCACCCTTAATAGAAATATTTTAGGAAATGGTTGTTACTACATCATCATAGTTAGACTCTGTGTATTTCTTAACACCAGCTAAGATTATCTGGATATCCTTGATATTATTAAGTCCTTTGAACAGTGTCTTAATCTTATTGTCATCAAGGTGGTCAAGTAAGTCATCTACAAGAACCAGTTTAAGTTCCGACTGGGCATTAGCAATTAAACAAAGAAGCATAGCGAGTGTAAATATGCACTTCTCACCAGATGAAAGCAAATCAAAGGCAATGTACTTATCATTACGGACAAGACCGAATGAGAAACTGTTTGCTTTTTCCTCAAGTATGAACTTTGTCTTTAATGCTTTATCACCGTAAAGTGCCTGAATATAATTGTCCATATTGTCAGCAAGTAACTCAAATGCACCGTTTGTGATTTGGCTTTGCAGACCATTTGCACCAGTCGATTTAATCCAGCCTTTAAGCATATTAAGACTGTCATCACAAGCCAACTTGTCTTTTGTGAGTTTGTCAACCATACCATAATATTTAAGGTTAGTTTCTGTGGTAATTACCTTATCGGTAAGTTCGTTAATTCTTTCTGTAAGACCTGCAACAGTATATTCAGGCGGGTCCATAAGCGGAAGAATACTATCCTTAAGTCTGTCTCGTTCAGCATATAGATTTTTAATTGAATCTACTTTACTGGTAAGCTGATTGAACATTCGATAAAGACCGTCACGATTTTCCTTGTCTTTTGCAAGTTCTGTTTCAGCAATCTTAATCTCTGCCGACAACTCATTGTACTTATCCTGATATGACTGTTTGAGCGTGATAATGTCATTACAAGATTTCTTTGTGTACGGACAAACCCCATCTGTGTTAAGTATAGTGCTGAGGCTGGATACCTCACCTTTAAGTTTGCTAATACTATCCAGTTCCTCAGTTACCTTACTATCTAAATCGCAGTAGGCACTTTTAGCATCTAACTGCTCTTCGATAGTTGTATAATACTCATCGTCATCATCTAAGGTATCCCTGAGTTTAGAGTAGTCAGAACTGCTAAGCTTTGCCTGAATGAGTGCATTGTGTCGTGACCTCTCCTCATACTGAATGGCATAGGATTTCTTTGCATTTAACTGTGATATTTCATTTCGTAAGGATTCAATGTCAACAGTTGGTGTATCAATGTCATCCATATGCACCATATTTTGAATCGTACTCACAATTCGTTCAAGGTCAACCTTTTTATTGGACTGTATAGTTTTGAGGTACTCATTTACATCTTTGAGAGATGCAATATCCACCTCTTTACCGCTTGTATAGTCAAGCATCTGTTTCTGTAAAGTAATGTCAGTGCCTTCTTCAAGGGTGAACACACTTTCCCATTTCAGCTCGCTACCATTATTGCCCAAAAATGAAATAAACCACTCTTTAAGTTTATTTGCGGTCATACCAATAAACTCATTAAAGTTAAACACAGGCGATTCAATGTCTGCAATAATGCCTGCCAAGTCAACCTGAGGCTCAACCACAAGATTTACACTGGCAGCCCCCTTACCGCCAGACTTAGTACACTCACGAATAACAGATACTTCCTCACCGTCTTTATCTAATGTGAGTGTAACAGACATCTTGGTGTCATTGTTACAGTGACTGAAAATACCAGCAGGTGTCTTGTTATAATCAGGTATGTAACCAAGCAGTGCAAACTGAATTGCCTCAAGAACTGTTGATTTACCTGCACCATTGTTACCAAACAGATAAGTAAAATCCTTGAAATCATAGGTTACATCATCATAGTTGTGCATACCTTTAATGTTGATTTTTCTAAGTTTAATCATTGTTCGATTCCTCCACTAATGAGTACACGGCAACGGTTTTACCTGTATACTCGCACTTTGTTTTTCCGATAACCTTGACTTTGCCTTTAGATACCAATTCGGTTAATCTTGGAGCACTGTGGTTTCTTTCCGCTGTCGGTACAAACCCCTTCTTGTACATCTCAATTGCAACCTCTTTAGCAGTCAAATTTTTGCCTTTCAAAATTGACATAATCTGCATATACCTTTTGGCTCTGTCTACTTTGCCATTGGACTCAGCTCGTGTTTTAGTGGTTATGTTATCAATCAGCATCGCCATCTATCCCCCTGTGATTAAATACTTTATCTGCATAGAAATCTTCACCAATTTCAAAACTATCTGTATCAATGTAAATTTTAAGTTTCGGACTGGGAATCTCTCTATTGATTATTTTCTGCAAATACTGAATACCTCGATACTCAGCACTATATTTTGTAACCTCAGATTTCTTTGTAAATCTAAAATTAAACCCTGTGAACTCACCTATATACTCGCAACCGTGCGTAGTCGGTGAGTATACAAATATTCTATCACTGCCATAAAGATTGTCACCCTTTGCTGGATGCCTAAATGCAAAGTGCAAATGACCGCCATCGGACATAAGCGTTATGGTGCCTTTGCAAGACTCAATAGCACTCTTTAATCCAACTACTGATTTAATTTGATGTTTTAAGTATCTTGTCTCATCCATTGAAATTCCCCCTTAATATTCAGTCCCACAATACTCACACTTGTGTCCGTGTACTGTTGCACCGCAATTTTTACAATTTGTTATTTTGGGTTCAGATGAATTATCCACACCCCAACTACATACCTCAGACTCAACTGATACAATGAGGTGATTTCCACCTAAAGATTCTAATATGTCATATGGAATTGTATAATAATTCATAGTTATTCCCCCTCACATATTATAACAAAATCTAACACAAATTTATTACTCAAAATCCATAATATCTCTCCCGCTTTCTTGGTCGTATTGCCCACTCGCTGTGCCATTCCTTTGTCATTTATTCTACCTACTCTACTCTATGTAGTCATCATATATTTGAATATCAAATTCATTATCGGAACGAAGATAGATAGTATCCTGAATTATAAGCGGATGTCCAACTGATTTAAGTAATTCAATTAAATCCTCAAGTGAATTTAATTCAACCTCATAGATATAAACCATATCCCCAAATTTTGTCTTATATGATTTGCCGAGTTTGGCTTCTTTACAGGGTTTGGATTCAGACCACGAATTACTTGCACAATAAATATTAAACTTCATAGTGTACCTCACTAATTTGCCTTAAAATTATAAATGGGTTTAATTTGATTTATAATCTCTGCTGTAGGTTCAATACATTCTACAATTTCGCTCTTGTCTTTATATGCCATTGGGGATTCATCTAATGTACTTTCACTAATACAAGTAGTAAATATACCACTCATTTCTGAACGGTACTCATCCATAGACAGATTTTCAAGTGCCTTTGACCTTGATAATATTCTACCAGCACCGTGCGGTGCAGAACAATTCCAATCCTCATTACCTTTACCAATACAAATTAACGAACCATCTCGCATATTGATAGGAATAAGTAATTTTTCACTCTTTTGGGCGGATACAGCACCTTTACGAACTATGTTATTCTTTAAATCAATATAGTTATGGATTGTTTCAAAGTGTTCATAGTCAGAAAGTGACTTGTCAAAGTAATTTGAAAGAATTAACTCTGCTATCAACTCACGGTTAAGAGTAGCAAATTCCTGACAGATTGCCATATCATCAAGATACATTTGGCGGTATTCACCAGTAAGGTAACATAAATCTTTTGGAATCGATGATTCCTTGTACTTAAATTCCCTTTTCATCTGAATGATAGCACCCTGAATCTCGGTTCGTCTTCCTTGCACTTTATAATCTTCAATTAACTTTTTCTGTGCTTCATAGAGTTTATCAGCACCTTTTGCAATATCATAAGCCATTGCTTGATAGTGTTCTGCAACCTGCTTCCCAAGGTTGCGTGAACCAGTATGGATTACAAGATAGATGCAACCATCATCATCCTTGTCGATTTCAATAAAGTGATTACCGCCACCCAGTGAACCGAGGGAACGGATAACACGCTTTGAATCCTTGATATTTCTGTAACAGTTCATTTCCTGAATCTTGGGAAACCTTGCTATTCTACCTTCGTGAACCTCGCATCCGTAAGGAATGTTCTTTCTTATGATTTCGTCAAGTTTATTGAAATCTATTTCGTTATTTCCAAGCTTGACACAGAGCATACCACAATTTCCAGTTACAGAAATTTTATTATTTCTGCGAATGACAAAAGCATCTGTGGATGTCTTAAAGCAGTATTTGAATCCGTCAACACATTCTATCTTAACTGCGGATACAGAGTCATTTTTATATCCTACATATTGATTTTGTGTAGGTATGACACTATAGTATGTGCTCCACGATGAATTATCTGACTTTAATTCAGATATTGTACTTCGCACACCAGTAGCCGAAAAAGCAAATTGAATTACATCTGCATTTTGCTTATTGACAGTATAATATACTTTATGGTTTCGTTTTCTGTCTATGGAACCATCCCAAAATAAAGCCTCATCACACACTGTCATAAGTTGTTGCTTAGACGCTCTATAGAATTGAGTTAAGTCTTTTGTGTTTATTATATCACTGTAAAAACTAATATAACAACTGCCATCTTTAGCACTATACTGCTTAAATGGGATTTTTGCGTTATTTAGCAATTCTCTCATTCTATTGATTTTTCTTGGCTTCTTAAAGTGCATTTCCACCCTGGCAGTCGAATCTTTAATTTTTCGTATACAACCATCTGCACTCACAGCTATAAGTAACCTAATCTGTGTATCAGTTAGCGGAAGTCCAGATTCAATGGATTCAAATGCTGCTTTAGCACTATAATTATCTGCCTTTACAAGTGTGGTTATCTTATCATATAACTCTTTAGCTGTATAGTGATTAAGAGTGAATCCTCTATTTTTGTACCCACGATATACCAACATATGATGTTCGGCAGATACTACTTGGTCAAGATTTTTGCTATTCTTGAATTGATAAAACTCATTACAGGGTTCTTTGATATATTTGATTGGTTTATCAAAATATACTGTATCATTAAAATAATCATAATTTAATATCTGTTCATCAGAATATTTTGAAATCTTTAACCAACCATTTGGAGTTAGTATTTCCGTATCTTTATCCAAGCATCCAATATCAACGCCAACAATATTGGGAATAACCATTTCCCCAAGGTCTGCCGTAAACCCAATAGTACAACCCTTACCAGCGTGAACATCAGGCATTATTCTTATTTTTGCATCTTTTGTAAACTCCTGAGAACAGAGTAACTCGATTTGCTCTCTTGCAGTTTCTTCCAATGTCTTTGCAAATACCTTAGCAGTTGCGTAATTACCAGATACCTCAAACATTGATTTCACCCCCATACTTTATCAGTTTATTACATCAGTAGGCAGTTGAAAATATATTCAAAATAATCGCCCACCACACATTATAACAAAATTCTCACAAATTTTTATTCTACTGACAGGTGCATTGTTTCTCGATATGTTTCAAATCCTAAACCTAAGTAAAGGCTTTTTGCTATATCATTATCACTAACAACATTCACATCAATTTGAGATACTCCCATTTCGTGTATTTCCTTAATGCACTCTTGCATTAATTCTTTGCCTAAACCTCTGCCCCTGAATTTTGGCTCAACATAAAGGGCATCTATTAGATATGACTTGCCAGTAAAGTGGCTATCTTGGGGTTTAGCATAAACATACCCGACAATCATATTGTTCTCAATACTGCAAAGCAATATTTTATTGCTATCTCGTAAACCCCACCGATAGAACTTGTCTATCAATGCACAAACACCACCAACCTCATCAGATATTAGCTTAGTCAGCATCTCATCACACTTGTCTGCTTCTTCTATACTATAAACTCTCTTAATCAAGCATTGTCACCTACTGTGTAAACTGTCAAATTGTTTTTCGCCCTTGTTACTCCAACATAATATAAAAATTTGTTTTCATCCTTATCCAGTAGAAATTCCTTTGAGCCGACATCAGTTAATATAACCGTGTCATATTCCAATCCCTGTGCTGAATGGATTGTGCCGACATATATGGCATTTTCCTTGCAGTTATGCTGCTTGTAGGTTTCCAGCACAATCTCATATATATCTGAATTTGTACTTTCCTCGTCTAAAACAGACTGATATTCATCTACATCCAAAGGCAATAATTCAAGCATTTTGCAGATTTCCAGATATTTATGTTCATTTGTATTCTCTGTAAACAAAATATGCCTGAAATGATTTACTTTATTTAGTATGCCACCAACAGTATCCCTTGACCTATCATACAAATACTGGATAACTTCATTTGTGTTGGCATTTTTTAGCGAACCAAAATAACTGTCGGATATAAACTTATAATACTCCTTACTGCTTAATTTTGATGCTAAATAGGATATTAAAAATGAGTTTTTCTGCACTGAGCCGACAAAATGCTCAAAATCTTCTAAACGGTTGTTGTTATTGGTTTCATAGGGTATCCCATTAGATTCAAGTAATTCTTGTATTTTTTGAACATCCCAGTTTGTTCTGGTTAAAATTGCTATATCATTACTTTCGGAACACTCTAAATCAGACAGCAAAAATTGTTCAAATTGTTGTCTATTATTTGTTGAAACATTCTCGCATTTACCACCAGCACCTCGTGAACTGACGAGATTTACTCGATAGTTTGCATATTTGTCGCTTGGCTCAACTGTATTAGCCAAATCCAATATTTCTTGATTTGAACGGAAATTTTCTGTAAGTTTAAGCACAGTCCAGTCCTCGTTTCCCACAATATCAGCTGTAATTTGTGGGGAAGCGTTCCTGAATAAATAAATCGACTGCATCATATCCCCAACAAGAAATCTATTTGCACGACTAAATGATTTAACAAATTCCCACTGAGTGTCATCGGTATTTTGAAACTCATCCACAAAAATGTACTTATATTGAAATTTGTATGGCTGGATACTTTCATCATTAGATATGAATAAATTACACACATTTTGACTGAGTTGGTCAAAATTTATTACCCCATCTTTACGAAAAGCATTTGTTAGCCCTTTGTGGAATGTGTCAAAGTCAAACAGTTCTTTATTGGAACATAGTTTACGGTTATTGAGTTTTTTATCCGACAATTTAATGCCCAGTTGCATTTTGAGTTTTGTCTTATACTCTTTTTCCTCAAAATCCTCAAGAATGTGCGGAGTTGCTGTATACCCAAGTTTATTGAGTATCGTGGTATTCGAGCAAAGCAATCTGTAACAAAATTCGTGAAATGTTCCAATAAACGGCAACTCTGCAAGGTCAGAACATCTGAACTTAAATTCCTCTGCCGCACTTCTTGTAAATGTCAAACAAAGGATGTCTCTTGGATTTACAAATCGCTCCTCAATTAAATACCTGAGCCTACCAATACTTGTGTGTGTTTTACCTGTACCAGCACCTGCAAGTAATAGGACATTTTGCTCTGTAGTTGTTATTGCATTGTACTGCTCATCTGTATATCCCATTTGAACTATGCCTCTCTATTTGATACATTTAATCTCATCTTTTCAATGATTTCTGAAATTTCTGCATTTAATAACCATTCGTCATCATCTATTGTTTCAAACATCCTCGGAATTGTATTTGAGATTAGTCGGCTGTCTCGCCTATCTCTAAATTCAGTCCCTACTCTTTCAAGTATATGTGCAATACCTGACGGACTATTACCAAGGTATTCCCCAATAACATTCGTAGAATACCCCAGATTATATAGTTCTGCAATACCACCCCAATACTTAGGTGGTATTTTTCTTTTGATGTCTGTATGCACCTCAAATCCGTGCTTACTGAGTATCCTATATATTGATGGAATGCTTATCTGTGTCTTGCTGGAAATTCTGGACACAGGAATGCCCTTGTGGTAATGTTCAATTACATAATTTACTTTATCCGATATATCCTTGCACTTTGGCATAGTATCACCTCTACACATTATAACAAAATTCTTGCATAATTTTAGACAAATTAAAATGGTTGCACATTTTCGGATGTTTTGTGTGCAACCATTTACACATTTTGGTATTTTATGTGCAATTAATCATACCACCTTAAATTTTGGGATTCTGCTGGACCCCCTCAATTGCAGTTTGAGTTAAAAACCAGACAGGGTACTTTGCGATAACCCCAGTATATCCCTTTTCACCCCTCTGCACCAACTCTACAAGACCGTCATCTTCCAATTCACGCATATAATTTGACAGATAACTAACATATGTATGAGTATTGTTAGATATTTCAGAAAGGCTTATCCCATTTCTGTGGTTGTTCACAAACTGGTCAACTAAGTAGTCAAGCAACTCATACTTATCTTTTATCATCGCACACCTCTTGCAAAATTCTTTTGGATGCTTCTTGGCAGGTTAAATAAACACTATCCCCAATGTCGCTGTCAGCAAAAGTAAAATTGTATATTTCTGTTAGATATATACAACAATTTCCTATGTTGCTTATTGAAATAATCCTATCTATAAGGATTGTATCATCTTTGGTCACGATATACACTATATCGTATACACTCACTTTATTTCTTGCTTGCCTTCTCATAAGAATCAAATACCTCCTTATCCAATTCAGATAAGTCAAACTCAATTATGGATTGTATACTCACGCCATCAAATTCCTCAACACAAGATGCCCGAAAGGATACTTTTCCAAGTGAGTAGATTATTGAAGTAATCTCATATCTCACAACTTTATTATGGACTATCTTGTAGACTAAATCTCCCACCTCAAGTGGTATTTTATAATAATCACAAAACATCATTCAACATCCTCCTCAGGTAAATAGCACCAACTTTGTGGCGGTCTGACTAACCCAAAGTCTTCAAGTGTCTTTGGTTCTTTAAGTAATTCAATGTCAGTTATATACCATACAGACATATCTTTGCCATTACACATATCAATTAATTGCCCGTCAGTCATTCCAACATCATTCATATACTGCTTTCTGCCAGATTCGCTACATCTCATTATTTGATAGTTTTCGCAACGGCACTTGGCAATAATCATTCCATTAAACATTTTACTGTCTGTTTTCAGTTCATTTAAACTGGTATCATAAGGGCACCCATACTGCAACTCATCAGCTGAAATGCTACCATTAGTGTAAAGTATATCTGCGGGAAACCGCATTCCGTGATTTGTGACAAATTTCTTTGACCCACTCACATAAAAGTAGATTGTGTATGGCGGTTCTGTTGCCTTTGCCAACATAGTCTTGACAATAGCCTTCTGCTTACCTTGAGCAAGTTTAAGTATTTGATTTGCTGGAACACCCATCAACAGTGTGTTACTTACTGTCTGTTTTGCCATTATATAGCCTCCTTTTATGCAGTTCTTTTGAGAAATCTTCAAGTAGCATTTGTTCAATCATTGCTGGGTAAGTATGCTCACCAAGTAGTTTATCCAGTTCGAGGGATGCTTTCTTTGAACCTGTCTGAAAAAACTTTTTAGTCCACTTATCAATT
>Ga0247611_10000832_pt1 | contig 59555 bp, 98 predicted proteins | sample 177DNAGHGhighgp2_FD_192422 | JGI IMG/M metagenome (GOLD analysis project Ga0247611, IMG submission 192422) | Sheep rumen microbial communities from Palmerston North, Manawatu-Wanganui, New Zealand - 1770 DNA GHGhigh gp2 | ecosystem: Host-associated > Mammals > Digestive system > Stomach > Rumen... | reverse complement strand
GTACCAGTTCCTTGACAAGGACCTGTTCCCCGAGGGAATGTACCAGTTCGCAGAGAAGTACTGTGTGATGGAGACTCTCCATATAGGAAGAGGCAGGAGAGTGGTGATTCCTGAGCACAGCTCCGGTGAGCGAAATTCCTGGACCGGGATAAGAAGAAGGCTCAAGAATGCTTACAACATCGGAGGGAAAGAGAGGGTGCGTTATGCAATGCAGAACATAGCCAACGAATACTCAATATCCATGGACAATATGAAGTGGATAGCGACCCACGAGAAATACACACCATTCAGGAATTTGGAGGAGCTAAAGGCACGTGTGGCATATTGCACAGCTACAGTCAGGAGAAGCGATGTCATGGACACCACAAACGAGGAGTTCGTGCACAGACCTATTGTGCGCAAATTCACATTAACTCCTGCGCAGAAGAAGCTTTACAAGTCTCTTGTGGAGCTGGGCTTCACCGACAGCATGGTGCTGGGAAAGTCTGCGGCAATGGAACTCCAGACGCGTCTCATAGACATCTGCTGCGGCTTCGAGCCTGTCTCTCCTTGTATAGAGTGTCCGTACAACACCGGAGGACTAAGGGCACAGTGCCCGCACAGGGCTGAGTGTGACCAGCCGGCCGCAGGGTACAACACGATGAAGGAAAACCCCAAGCTGGATGCAGTGATGGAGATGCTCGAGGAAATAGGAACAGACGAGAACACCGTGGTGATATGGAGTGCGAGAAGGCACTTCGCCAACGCCCTGAAGGAGAGGCTTGACCAGGAAGGAATCACCTGGTGTGCCTATACAGGTGACGAGACAACAGAGCAGAAGGAGGCAGCTGCTGAGGCTTTCTCGACAGGGAAGGCGAGAGTCTGCATAGCTAACCAGGCATCAGCAGGCTACGGAGTGAATTTCATGAAGGACTGTTCTTATGCGATATATGCCTGCTGCAACAGCTCAGTCGAACAGGATGAGCAGTCTAAATCAAGGCTGCTCAGAGGGGAGCTGAAGGAGCCTAAGTACTGCTACCGCATCATAGCTGATGGCAGTAGGGAGGAGAGGGTTATAAATGCACTGGACCTCGGCATAGAGCTGCTGGGAGATGAGAACAGGAAGGAGATGTTCACCTTGAGGGAGGAAAAATGAAAAGAACTGATTACCAGAACTGTAAAAACTGCCGTTTCTGTAAACCTTGGACCGGAGGAGATATGTGTATGTTGAAAAAAAAAACAAAGAAAAACCCATTCAATTATGTCTGTGAGAGTTTTGAGGTATCTTCAGAGGCTTTCAAGAGACTGAAGAAGTTGAGGAGAACCAGATGAGAGAAGAGAAAGAGGAAAATAAACCTAAATGCAAACATTTAAGATGGCACGGCAAAAAAGAGTGTGATTCCGTAGGCTACTGTGAACTTGGGAAGTGCCCCTGTATTGATGATGCCTGTCTGTTTTATGAGGAGGAAAAAATGACCAGCATGATAGATAGACTGTTCACAAGAGCTGAGAGACCCGGAGTGAGAGAGTGTAGCAACTGTATAGCTTGGCTCGGACCTGGAACTACAAGATGCTCAAACAGAAGGGATGTGCTAAGCTGTGGAGTTTGTATGTCGTTTAAGGAGTACAGGAAACCTGACGAAGACCTGTTGCAGTTTTTTAAGATTATTGAAGAGGATTATTGTGAAATGTTGAAGAAGGCATCAACCGTTGTGAATGATGACAAGATAGTGTGGAGGACAAAGAAAGATGAGAACACCGAGACCGTATCAGCAGAAGATGATAGATAAACTCAAGGACTTGCCCTACATGATGATAGATGCGTCATGCGGCACAGGCAAAACCCTGACAGCTATACACATAGCAGAGCACAAGCAGCTGCCTACTATGGTCATAGCACCGAAGAACCTGATGGAAACATGGAAGGATGAGCTCCTGGCTGAGGGCGTGGATGAAAAGGACATTTTTGTATATGATGCAAGCAGGAAGGACAAGGACTATGAGAAATTCCTGGAGTGGCTTGAGAGATAAAAAAGAACCCCCTCGTGAGAGGGGGCTTGCAAATGGATGTTGATGATTCTTTATACAGGAGGTTACTGTATGGAACAAATATATAATAAAATAAAAAATAATTTTTGTCAAGTGTTGACATTCATATCAAGTTGTGTTATGATAAGTTAAAAAGAAAAAGGAGGCAGAATGAATACAGCGAAACTTGCAGTCAAGCTTTGTGTATGTCACAACTGTATCATTGAAGAACCGGGACATTCCGGCAGGCTGCTCGTGCCCTATCTCATAGGTGAAATAAAGAGTCAGCTGAAAGGTAATGTGCTTGATGCCGTGCTGAACCGTGTGTACTACAATCTGCGCATGGGAAGGATTGGTAAGAAGATGTTCGGGGTCATGTCACTCAGCAGGAACGAGCTGAATGACATAGGAGTTTATGTCAAGGAAAGATTGAAGGGAGGAAAAAATGAGTAAGACTACAGCAGTTGTTTATGTTATTGGAGCAATGCTGCTGGAGACTGTCATTATAGCAGTTCCGGTTGCGGCACTGTTTTTCTGGCTGTGTTATCTTGGAGATATTATGTGGGGGCAGCATCTGATGGTGACTGTAGCAGACAGATGCTTCATTGTGTGTGCTGCTATAGGAATTATCGCTGGACTGGTATGTGCAATAAGTTCCACAATGAAAGCAGCAGCTGATATCCGTGGAAATCATAAAGTTAAATGATTTCAGAACGCAACACATTTTATGACAAGGAGTGTTTATGGATGAAAAAAAGAACAAAAATCCAGGTTTTTGGGGTAAGATTAAGAAAGTTCTTATCGGTATTGGTACTGTGCTGCTTGGCGTTTTCCTCTTCCGCAGATGTAATCCTGACGGACGGGGAGTACGAAGAGCTCTTGAGACAAATAGACAGCTTGGAGACGAGCTTGACAGAGAGCGACAGGCTAATGAGCGAGAGGCAGGAAGAATTGATGCAGAGAGAGGCAGAGTTGTCCGAGAGAGTGTCAGAGTTGAACGAGAGAGAGAACGAATTGAAGCAGAGAGAAAGCGACTTGAGAGAGAGGGAGAGCTCTCTGACTCTGAAAGAAAATCTGTGTCAACAGCAAGAGAAATTCTTGAGAGAGCAAAGGCAAGAACAGAACAGAGCAAGAATAGCCAGCGTTCTTGAAAATGTTGCATGGGGACTGGCAGGCTACGGCATAGGGAGGTACACAAGATGAGTGAAAAAGAAATGCGGGAAGAGTGGACAAAAATGAGTGAAGAAAGAGATGATAAAAATTGTAAGATAATTGCACTGCGCAAGGCTATTGAGGAAGAGTTCGATGCGGCCAACACATACACAAAGCTGCTTGAGCTCATGCCGGAGGAGGAGAGCATCATCAGGGAAATCCTCCACGATGAGGTGAACCATCAGGGAAGACTGATAGACATCCTGTTCAAGCTGGCTCCTGGAGAGGAGACTGAGTGCTTCAACAAAGGTCTGAAGCAGGAGGAGAACGAGTGATACTCGACATCGTGACATTCATGGCGCTGCTGGATGTGGCGTGGAATGACAACATCATAAAGCTCGAGAAAATCTCCTATGACAAGACCATAGATGTTCAGTTAGGCATATATGAGACTGGGTTCTTCAAGGGCTGGCTCACTGTCAACCTGAAGCCGAGCAACGGTGATGCAGACTGGAGGATAAACCTCAAGGGCTGGTGGAGGAAAACACCTTACGGAAGAGCTCACGCAGGCTACTGGGAGGAGATTGAAAGATATGGGAAAGACCTGCTGGGAAAGATAGACGGTCACATCAAGTCGAAGAAATGTCCCGGCATTCTCATAGCAGGAAGGAGCAAGGGTGCAGCAGAGGCTGAGCTTATTGTACCCATGCTGCCGAAGGTCCCAATCTACTGTCTTGCAATAGAACCGCCGAGATGTTGTGACAGCAGATATAAACAGAGCATCGAGTCAGGGACCGTCTGGGGTCTGACAACAAGCTATAAGAATGATGTTGTGCCCGGCATCCCACCCTGGTTCATACATCCTTTCAACGTATACCAGATTGGTGAGAGAGGAGCGGGTCTTTCCTGGAAGGACCACCGGACAGCGACAGAGGAGAAGGAAGTATGGCAAGACCTTTGACAGAAGAGGAAAGCTGGATGCTGCGTAACAAGGACTTCTATATCGAGGTCCTGCGGCACCAGCTGTGTGTGGCCTATAATCTGCCGTACAATGTGTTATTTGGAGGAGGAAAGAAGATGGAATCGTGGAAAGAGAGATTCATAAAGGAAAGAAGTGAACTTGTGGAAAGAATCTTTAAGCTTGACAGGATGCTGCAGAAGTGGGAGACAGGGAAGCTCGACTTTGAGCCGAAGTGTTCTAAGAAGCTGCTTCAGAGACAACTTGAGGTTATGACAGAGTATCTTGACATACTTGACAGCAGGGCAAGGATAGAGGGGATTAAGGTATGAGATACAGAAAGAAACCAGTTGAGATAGAGGCAGTACAATGGACCGGATTCAATGTAGGTGAGATTTCGGATTTTGCGAATGGACACATCCGATTCGATGTTAATGATGCTGCATTAGAAGCAAGTGCAGCCTCAGCGAAAGCAGTTTTAAATCTTTGCACTCTTGAAGGTGAGGTGCAAGCAGACCAGTATGACTTCATCATCAAGGGAGTGAATGGAGAGTTCTATCCCTGCAAGCCTGACATATTCGCCAAGACTTATGAGGTGGTTGAATGAGCGGCTGGGAGATAGCGTGCATGATAGTGGGACTGCTGCTTGTGATAGAAGATGAGAAGGTGCCTGTGAGGTCTATCGGAGCCCTCATGGTCCTTCTGCCGCTGTACTTCAATATATGGAGGGGATGATGAAAGCAAAACATAACAGAATGATTGATGAGTATGTGAAGAAGCATTATGGAGACCTTGAGAGGGGAGTGCTTGCACCCGAGGTGAAATACAAGGTGCTGTGGAAGATTTACAGGAAGAAGTATAAAGAAAAGAGAGTACAGGTCAAGATGCTCAGAAACCTGCTGAAAGGCAGGGAAGAAATTGAGAGCTGGGCACCTTCTCCTGACAAGGTTCTACCTAAAGAAGACGGATTCAACCATCTTGCAGAAGGATTCAAAGAATTTTTTGACCTTCATGAGAATAAGGAGAACTCCTACCTGGACTGGCTGCACGATGACATCACCTGGTGCCGCAGGGAATGCAGTAACATGGATTGTGAGAGGAATAGCAGGAACAGAAGATGCAAGACCGGACTACACAGTGTTGCGGATATGTTTGACCCGTTCAAATGTCCTGTTGATGCTGAGTTGCCAAAATAGCCTTGACAAACCTTCAGGAATGTGTTAATATATAGACAGAATTTAAATGCAGAGCATTTGTAAAGACGCTGTTACGACAGCGTCTTAGTTTCACCCCACTATTATGGTGGGGTTTTTCATTTCCTGTATCTGAGGCACAGGCATATTGCATCAATGATGAGCATGATGAGACAGGCCCATGCAGGAGCTCCGACAGCCTTCACTGCCTGGATAACAAGTCCAGCCTCGCATGCTACACCGAGAATCCACATGAAGATTGTGATTGCAGGATTCTTCAGAATCTCGATAAATTTTTTCATGTTTTCCTCCTTATCAGCTTCTCAAGCTGCTGTTTGACAGATATGGTCCACTTATGGCTGTAGTGTAATAATACGGCTGGTTTGTGTACCAAGGATTTGACGGCGTGCCTATAAGCTGAGGGCATGTAGGCTGCGGCACATAGATATATTCCTTATTAGAACTCAACCTCTTGATAATCTCAATCTTGTCATCATCTGATAGGTTTGATTTCAGTATCCTTTTCTCCAATGTATCTTCCATTTTTCCTCCTACTATCAAAATCAGAGGAGAGCTGTATCGAAAACGGCGGGCTCCCCTCTCTTAGGTTCTATGCCACATTTATCACCTCTACAAGTCTTGTCTGTGAGGGAATTAGCACATTTGTCGCATTTGCTATCTTTGTCGAATGAACATTTCTTATTCATATTTAATCTCCTTTAATCAGTGGTCTTTGTGTAATATACAGTACACATAGCACTATATGCGTCAACAATAAATGGTGTACCACTCAATACTGTACTAATTATGCTTATCCCAACTACTTTTGTGATTGTATCAAAATTACAGCTTCCAACAAGCTGTACTGAATTACTTGAATTGTCACTAAACCCCGCAGAATTTATCATATATTGTATAGTTCTAACATTCTGAACATTTACAGTCATACTTGCATCTCTTATTGCTATAAAGGTGTCCACAGAATTTCCACTTAAATCAAGAGAAGCAGTATAGGTTTTTCTATATGTGCCTGTACTTGAATTAATAGTAGTTGTTGAGAATGTTTTCCTATAAATAGGCTTTCCGTCTATCCACACATCACCAGTCTTAACCTCGCTTGTGGAATACTTCTTGCCTACCGATACCTTATATCCACCGACATTTACGAATGTGTTATCTGCCATTTCTACCCCCGACTGTTATATGTGTATTTGTCATTGTGTCGCCCTCCTTAATTATTCAAAGCTATATAGCTGACTGTACCTCTATTATTCAAATTCATTGCGTTGTAGTTTATCTTTATTGTACCATCTATATTTACTTGAACATAAGAATCAACGGCGGCATTTACTATATCAAAAACTAAACCTATGGCTGGTCTAAATTCGGGAGGAAGGGTCATTACTGTATGTAGTGTGCCTGTTGAATGGTTCCCCGAATAGTTAAACACTAATGTGACTACATTATCTTTTCTTGACGCAGAAATAGTCCCTGTAACATAAGACAGATTTGACCACGACTGTGTTATCAGCTTACCTATAATCTGATTATCGCCTAAATTTAATGTGCTCATTTCTCTCTCCTCTCCTTCACCCCTTCGGGTCAATCAATAATCCTATAAATACACCACATATAATACCTCAATCATCGGTTGTCTTGGTGTATTCAAGCGTCAATATGCAAGGTTTCGACAAATTAGTAGTACCACTAACATACAAACAAATGTCTGTATCGTATAAATAACAAGTACAATAATTAGTTGTAGTACTATACCAAAGAAGTGGTAATATATATCCATTCTGTTGGTCTAAACTTCCTGTCATACTAATAAGTTTTTTCAAGTTGGAAATTCCGTGAGGATAATATCCTGTAGTATTGTTTGTGTCAGGTGAGGTAAATTCTACAACTTTCTTATACACAGGTTTACCATTGAATGTCTTGCTTGTCTTGACCTCAACACCTGTCACGAGATTGTCCTCGTCAGCATTTGTAACAAGTCTGCCTAATCCGTAGTCGAACGGGTTTCCATTTGCGTCTGTACCTGTAATGTTTATCACTCCGTCAGCCTGTGTGAGTGCATCTATATTGAAGGCAAAGGGCTGTCCGTTGTCGTCAATACCTGTGATTGCTGTACTTTCACGAGGAAGCCAGAAGCCGGAGCTTGAGCTGTCCCACACGAAGATGTTATATGTGTTGGCCTGCACGTTCTTTGTGATGCTGCCATTCACACCTGTATATATTATCTGACAGTCAGCTGTAGCAAGCACCGGAAGCTCAAATCCGTCATAAGGTCCGGCATCAAGTGTCAGCACCACGCCCTGTGTGTTCACCACGGCAATCATCTTCTTAACTGCTGTGAGTGTCTGTGTGGTCGAGATGTATGTCGGCTTCTCGAAGGCTCCGGCATCCACAACCCAATAGCTTCCGGTTGCATCCCATATGAATGTTATGTAGCTTCCCACATCGAGTGTCTCAGTGGCTGCACCGTCTATGCCTGTGTAGGACACCTGGCAGTCTGCAACTGCGAGTATCGGAAGGGCATAGCCTGCATAAGGGCCACTTCCTAATGTCAGCGTGATACCGGACATGCCTGCTGTCACCATCATCTGCTTTGTCGGTGTGATTGTCTGCGAGGATGTGATGTTGGTCGCTGTGCACAGCATCACGTTGTTCTTGGCATCTATGGTCTTGTTTGTGATTGTCTGTGCATCTGTCTCTCCGACTACTCCGGGCATATTGTTGTCTGCATAGCTGATAGTCTTGTTTGTGATTGTCTGTGCATCTGTCTCTCCGACTACTCCGGGCATATTGTTGTCTGTATAACTGATAGTCTTGTTTGTGATTGTCTGTGTGTCAGATGTGAACACCACACCCGATGTGTTATTGCTCTTAGGCAGTTTACCGGAGGTATCCAGAGGTGCTATGCCCGGTTTTCCCGGTATGTCCCCTGAAGGGTCAACCTTAGCCTGTCCCACCCTCGATAGGATGTACTGGTCTCTCTCCGCAAGCTCTATGGCCTGCAGGTTCGAGATACCTCTCTGCTGCTCATCCTCCGGTATGTACTCCCCTCCGAAGACCTTTGTCGTGGTCTCAAGCCGTGTGACCGGTCTCAGGATAGGGTCAGTTGTGTTCTCAGGAATGTTAGCCATGTATTGCCTCCCCGGTGCCCTTCAGTGTGAGTGCACCTATGCCGGAATATAAAAAAACGTCAGCCTTTTCAGGTCTGAAGAAAAGGCACGCTATTGATACGAATATACAGAGCCAGCCTGCGACCTTCGCTCCGTCTGCATCCCAGGAGTTGTCTGTCACCAGGGAAAGAAGGAAATTCTTCACCTTACTCATTATATCACCTCGCCTCCAAATCGTCAATGCGGTGCTGCGCCGATTTTATCTTGTCCTCGAGCACCGCAGTCTGTTTCTCAAGCTCATATGTCCTCTCTATGACCTGGTTGTGCCTGTCAACCTTCTCCTCGAGCTGGTCGAGCCGATAGCTCATGAGCGCTGCGCTCTTCCTGTTGCTGAAATAGGCTCCCACCAGCGTTCCTGTGAAACTGAAGATGCCTACTATGACTGTTGCTGATGCTGTGTCTATCATAGATGAACTCCTTATTTTTTATAACCACCACCCTTCTCTGTTCCAGAAGGTAGCATTAACTCTAAAAGCTCTGTAGCTTGCTTAGTATCAAAACGCAATCTATCCATTCTAAGAATTTTTGTAGGGCCTAAGTTGCGTTCTTTTCTTTTAGAAAAATAATTTTTATCATAAATCTGTATATGCTGACGTAAGTTGACGTCTTCTCCACGATGCTCATACATTTCAGGAGCATAGTTCATCCACCGAGAAACGCCTAAATGATTAACTCCACCTGTAGCCTCTGCAAACTTCATGTTTCCTTCTGGAGTATATCCTACAAACATCATAACATGTCCAAAACCTTCTGCAGATGTAGAAGGAAGCTCAACTAAATCACCAAACTTCAGATTAGTGTAATCTGAAGCCGCAATATTTTCTGTCACATCTGAAAAGAAATCGACAGGACGATTCCTCCACAAATTTGACAGCATAACCTTACCGTGTCCTGTGGCTCCTGAATCAACTCCTGTGTACATATTTTTCCCAAGATAAGCGTTTATAATGTTACCTATGAAAGCAACACACTGCACCCCTACAGCATAAGCCGCTTCTCGCCGTACAGCATCTATGAACCACTTCATATTATGTGCTTCAGCGTACTTATTTATATAGATGTCTCTCAAAGGTGCATATTCGTCTATCAAATTTTTAGCCCCTTCCCAATCACCTGCTCCGACAGCTTTATAGAAGCTCTCTATGGCAGCTGCTTCCCTACGGCTGTTCTTTATCTTATACACGTCCTTCAACGGAGAATATTCTTCAGCTATGCGTTCAGCACTGCTCCAGTCACCTTTATCCATTGCCTGATAGAATTTATTTGTGACTTCTGCTTCTCTGTTTATCCTGGCAGTCCTGTCCTGCTCAACCAATACGCTCTGTCTTGCAGTGTAACCCCGAGCTCTTGCCATATAATCATCAGCAAGCTTTTTCCTATAGTCCTTCTGCCAATCCTGCACAGACATCTCAGCAGCACGAATTAGAACGCGTCTCTCAAATCCTTCCCAACCCCTTATATCCTGTCTTACAGCAGCAAGAGGAATATTCCCTCCCATTATATTATAGAGCTTAGCTGCCTGGTCTATGCTTATCTGCTTCGGCATCACTCGACCCTCACTATGAGCTTCACAGGATATGTGTTCACCCTTGTCACTGTTCCACTGTTCTCTGTAGGTGTGGTGCTGACTGCAGGTGTGTATGTGTTTGTGCCGTGCCAGTGCTTCTCTGTGCCTGAACCAAAGTAGACTGTGTGCCAGTGGTCGCCGTCTGAGGATGTATATGCTTTTGTGCTCTGATTCTTGTTTTTGCCACACTCTGACTGACTACCAAATCCTCCTGTGGAGAATGTCCTCGGAGTACAGGTATGGTTATGTGGTTCGTGTGTCAGTGTACCGGTATGCAGGTGTGACACGCTCACGGAGTTTGTGCTCACAGAAGTGGTGCCCCACACATGACCATGCTGCCCTGCGTTTGATGCGAGGAAAGCTCCTGCACCGGATGCCCATACTGCAGGGGATATGCCTCTGAGGTCTGGAGAGACAAAGGAAGTCTCATTATATTCTGCTCCAAAGGCGGTACAAGCTGTCAGGAAAGATTTGAAGAGCTCATTATTCAGCTCGGGATAATCCTCCCATGCGTACTCACCATGACTTCCGATGTCTATGGCCCAGGAGGGAACATTTTCTCCAGGCCAGATACTCGGGTACCCCATTACAGTCTTTCCCCTGTCATGGAGCAGTGTGAGAGGCTCCCAGGTCTCTCCCTTCAGCTGGTTGTGCTGGAATCTCCCAGTGTCCTCGATATAAGACACATCGCCTTCCTTATAATAATCCTTGAGCTCATCTGTGTATTTCCTGTCGTTCATGCAGTAGTCCCTGATGAAGAACTTGAACAGCGAGCTCATTGTGTCAACCAGGACAGGAAGAGTCCTTGTGAGCTGCCGGAAATATATGTTGTAGAAGCTTCTTCTCAGCTGAATGCCGCTGACACCCCTGTTGTCTTCAGGCTCCTCTATGTTGCCAATCTGTCCGTTGAAGCCCATATCAGAAGCTGTGCCAGGAACCCCTGTATCTTCATCGGTGTTCTGCTGTGCGAATGGAACCAGGGTGTCCCTCTCCGTGAGATTCTGGAGAGCCTTACTGAATGCAAACGTGTCCTTGAAATTCATCTGTACCTCACAATCCAGCAGCACTGAAAGCTGTCGGGGTTGCCACCCGTTTGTCCCTTGACACCACCTGTCTCTCCGGTGACTGTCACATCATGCTCATGGTTTCCTACACCGGCAACATAACATTTTGCTGTGCTTTTCGCCGTGGAATGTGTATGTGCTCTGTCATAATTTGTCAGGGTGGCAGGATTATATCTGTCTATGTCATCAACCGGAAGTCTCGTCCTCACCCGGTTACTCGTACCGTCATAATTGCATCTTTCAGGAATAAGGTGCTGGTGGTTTCCACTTCCTTCACTTCTCACATCAGGATGTGTGTGAGAGAAGCTCTCTGCAGGCAGCGTAAATGTCAACACAGGAGAAGAATGTCCGTGCGGCTGGATACAGGCATCAAACTCATTCCCGTCATAACCGGAGAGCACATTATTCGTGCCTTCTGTGAACATAGGAACCCTTCCTGAGTAATCAGGAACAGTGAAGCCGTCATCGTCAACAGTCACCATCTCTCTGAACTGCTCGAAGTTGAGTGCAGGGCACTTTTCCCAGGTGTGGTGGGCACCGTCATCAAAGCGGATAGCCCAGTCCGGCACCTTCTCAAACCAGAGGACAGGAACACCCACGGCAGGTCTGTCGTGCGAGAGCTCCTCCTCCGGCTTCTCCCAGTAGATACCGTTGAAAGGTCCTGGAGATGACGGAGACTGCCTGCATCTGTAGAATGTTATGGCATCCCCGCTCAGCCTGTAGCACACATCTCCTTTTCTATATATGGCGTACTCGGAGTATTCACTGATGTTCTCAGAATAGTCAGAGCGGAATGAGCCCAGGATATTCCTGAGAGCCTGCACAGCTTTGTTCAGGTTGTAGGATATACGCCCTGCTGTATGATTCCAGAAAAGCCTCTTGAATACACCTGACTTTCCTCCGAAACCGAAGGTCTGTGTCTGTGTGCTCAGTCCTGTGGAAAGAGGGATGTTGTTATTCGCATTGTAGTTGTAGACGTCACGGCCTTTAGTGTCGTTCTCATTGAAAGCCTTGTCATCATAGGCAAAATTGACAAGCCTGTTCGAGTCAAGGAGAGCAGAGGTGGTTTCCTGAGCTGTGAACTCGTTGTATATATCTGACATGCTTCCTCCTCAGCTTGCCCTCACAGCAAGTATTGTCTTCACGGTGCCCGGTCTGTATTTGCCTTCCGAGACACCAAAATCACCTGCACCTGACGGTGTGACTGTCCCTGAGTGTATGTGGCTGTGTGTCTCGGAACTTCCATTGACTGTATGATTGCCGGAAGTCTGTGCACTGATATTAGGATACATTGTGATACGGTAATCAGCAGTCTGCTCAGAACCGCCGTCTTCCCCTCCCCAAGTGTACTCAAAAGCTCCTCGGAACTTGGAGTCCTCATGCCAGTTGCCGTCCGCAGGGACAGAATGCTGAGTGGAGTAATAATCCCCAAGATAGTGCCTATGGCTGCCGTTCTCAGATGTGGTCATAGGATGATTGTGGTCCTCACTTGTGGTGCTGTTTGTCCGCACTGTGCCAGGCTGCAGAGGATGACCGTGAGGTGGAACCTTGGCCACTATGGTGGAGACCTCATCAGGAAGCTCTGTGCTCATCGGATAGAGCTCATTTATGTTCGGCACATTGAATGTCACATCATTTGCCCTTGCACCGTATCTTGTGAATCTTGTCAGGAGAGCCCTGAACTCAGGGTTGTTGAGCTCAGGATAATCTGCCCAATAGTTCTGGCTACCGTCAGAGAAGCAGATATAGTTGTCAGGAAGTGTCCCTCCGAACCAGATGAAAGGCTTACCTACAGGGTGCCTTACATCACGCTGCTCGGTGAGAAGAAGCCATGAGCCCTCATCATATTCAAGGGTGCCGTCAGCATTTGCCTTTATGGTGTCTGTATTGTCATCAATCAGGGACTTGAAACAGTATCTGATGCCGTATGCCACCAGGAAGCACACATCGTTCTCCATGTAGGTCGCTGTGCTGTCCCATGCCCTGAAGTTGTGGGCATAGTCTGCCTTGTATGTCCCGAGCACGCTGCTGAGCAGTGTCCGCATCCTGTTGATATTGTATGAGCTTCTCCCAAAGAAATGTGTGAGGAAAGCCCTTGACAGGGTGCTGATATTATCCCTGAAGCCTTTCTCAATCTCCTGCAGTGACAGCTGGGTGCCGTCAGCACGGGGGATGTTGTTCACGTTGTTGTCCGAGTATTCGTTGTGCCCCTCTATGCCGTCATTTGTGAGGAGGGCCGATGCCGTGTACCCGAATCTCGGGATGCTCTCAGCGCTGTCAACAGCTGTCTGCAGTGTGTCAAGCTGGTCGTACATCTGTCACCCCCTGTATGTGTTGTCACCGTTATAGGTGATTGAACCATCATAATAAAGAACTGTAGGAACAAGCTCCTCATCAGCTATGTTGCTTGATGCGAAGCGCACGAGGCCCTCTCCTACAGGGAACCATCCTCCCTGTGAGTATGCCCTCAAGTGCAGTGTCTCTGATATATAGTAAGAGCCGCCGTCATACAGCACTCTTGTGGGACTGTATTTCGGATTGCTACCGTCTGTTGTGTAATAAATCTCAGCTGTAGGCTGGGTCACACACGACAGACTCCAAACGTTGTCCTCGAATGTTATCATGCAGTCGAGCTGCTCCATGTAGCCTCCTACTGTCCAGAACTGAGGGAACTTCTTCTCTACGAAATATTTCCAGCAGCTGAACCTCATGAGCCTCTCCATCACAGGAATCGAGGTGTCCTCGTCAAACTCGCAGTACCATACCTGGAAAGCATAGGGCTTATCCTCTATGGGCTCCACTGCAGCTATCTTCAGGTAGTCTCCCATGAGAATCTCTGTCATCTGGAGGAAATCAATCATTCCTCCTCCATTATATCTTATATGCTGCAGACATTCAAGAAGCAGCATGAAAAGTTCCTGATGCTCCTCGAGGAGAACCTGCACAAGAACCGCCTTGTCAAGCCATGCGTACTCAGGACCGTAGTAAGGCAGGTAGAAACCGGACTCAGGCTCATCAGGAACAAGCATCACCTGTCCTGTGATGGAGTCGTTGTCGTTCTCACCGAGATACATTGTGTCACCTGTGCCGGCCACAACTTGTGATGGAACCAGATAACCTATAGGCTCTGCGTCATCAGGAACCATTCCTACCTGTGATGCCTCATTTGTGCCTGTGAAGGTCTGCTCCACATTGCCGCCGGATGGAGACTCACTCTTTGTGAAACCGCCTGCCGCAGTGCTTATGTCGCTGCCCTCGAGCTGGTGGTCTGCGATATATCTTATAGCTCCGTCAATGAAAGCCTGCACCGACTGCTCTGAGTCTGTGCCGTCAGCGTTCTCGCCTGCGAACCGGACTGAGCCTGACATGAATGCCGAGCGTACAACAGGAGAGAAGAGACCTGCTGTATGCGCTATGCCGACAGCATCATCCTTTCTTATGGAGGAAGCCTCGGATGTTCCCTTCCCTGGGGGGAGCCATTGGACTGTAGCCCAGTAATAGAATATATCTATGAGGTCATCAAGAGCCATGTTGTGATAATAACACATAGCCTTGAGAATCTCCCCGTTGTACTCACCCATCAGGTGTCTGAATATCTGCTTCAAGCCTGTGCCTCCACTATGTCAGAAGGTCCGCTACGGTAAGGACTGTACGCTACGGCCTTCACTGTGTCACCGGAAGTGACTGTGAAAGGTTCTGTATATTCTGTGGACTGGTCATCAGGGTCTGAGCCGTCTGTGGTGTAGTATATGGTGCTTCCTTCCTCCCCTGTGATTGTGCATGTGTCATCCTCTATGGAGATTGAGGGGTTGGCTGTCTGATAGAACATCACGACAGTCTCCTCTGCCTCACCGTTAATGAACTTGACTCCGCACATCCTTGCAAGGTCTGAGACAGGAACTGCAATATAGCCTCCGGCAGGCTCGGCCCATCCGCTGTCATACTTAAGCAGGTTGACATTGAGGACCTTGAGGGAGTCGATGTCCAGCTCCTTCACTGTGTCATAGAACATATCCTCAGTCAGTTCCTTTGTGTATCTGCTCGGATTCCCGTAACGTCCCTTCATCACAGACACCACCTTGTTCCTAATCATGTCATCGAGCTGCAGGGTCTGGTCCGAGGTATATGTAATCTCTATCATATACTCATAAGGTATGAAGCGCATGTAGTTGACCTCCACATAGCCGTCCGTGTAGTTGTCAGAAGGAACTATGAGGGTCTCTCCATAAGGTGCTGCCACCTTGAGGGTAGGTATATATGTCTTTGTAAGCACTGTCTCACCGAAGTCCTGACGTACATCTCCATTGACCGAGATAAGCATCTGATATTGAGGAATCTCTATACCGTGTGCCACAGGATATGGGTTTGAGATACTCGGGTTGAATGTGACCTTGGCAGAGAGGATTGTAGGCAGGTTGTTGAGCTCAAGCTCAAGCTCCTTCAGCACGTTCTGCCTGTCTGTGTCCTCAAGAATCCTCTTCCTGAACTCAAGCACTGTCTCAGGAGGATACCCGAGTGTACCCTGTGTCGAAGCGCAGCTGAACGAGAAGCCCGATGCCACAACAGCACCGTCTGTGACGCTTGTCACTGCGATACTGCTCATCTCTGTCACAGGATATGCCCCTATGAGCGGAGACTGGCTGCTGTCCTCCTCGGTATTGTTGGGGTCCACGGAGAACGCAAAATACTCCTGTGAGGCACCCGGTGCGAATGTCTTTGCTGTAGGTATGGTGAAGTCAAACCACACGTCTGCACTGTACATGAATCTCAGTGTCACAGGATATGTTGTGACAGAAGAGAGGATGTCCTGTGCCTGGGAACTTGTGTTCCTGGCTGTAATCATCAGGACTGTCTGTTTCCCCTTCTTCATTGCTGTGCCTGCAATCTTGGCTACAGAGACCAGGTCGGACTCGGAACATCTTGCAGGGTCAAATTTGGAATCCAGAGCCACGCAGGATGCCTGCACAAGCTCATAGCCCTTTCCGTCAGCCTTCAGGACATTGTGCACAACGTTGTTGTTTGTCCTCTTTATCTTCACACCGTCAGTCTTATCAGCTATGAAGCTGTCAAAACTGTCTTCCATGTGTTCAGTTATCTCATCAAACGTTTTGACTATCATGGATTCTCCTTGCTGAGACCGGATACTGTGTACATCAGATACTCATATCCGTCTGCCCCTGCTATTGTATTGAATGCGACCTTGCACCAGTTATCAACAGCTCTCACACTCTCCTGCACGTCCTCCATCACAAGGTCCACAGGAGCCTCACCGATGACAACCTCAGCCCATCTGTTGCCCTCATCGAGATACAGGGGGTCGTTGCCTCTCTGCTTAACTGCTGCGAATGTGGCCATCTGGAAAGTCTCCTCGTCATCGAAGACTGTCTCAGCATCAGCAAGATATTTTGTTATGACCACTGTGGCGGAAGGATTCACAAGACCTGCCTCCTGAGCTGTGGCTGTAAAGCTTCCAAAATCATAGAAACCGCTCGCATAGGTGCCTGTGTAGGTTCCTGTGACGTCACCTCCTTTATCAGTGATGCACTTTGCGAACCTGTCGGAGTCTATGCCCTCTGCACCTTCTGCAATCTGGTACTCATAAACAGGATATATCTCAAACATGTCAGGCTTGAGCACAGAGATTTTTCCCTGCGGCTGCCATACTTCCTCTTTATGAGTTATCTTTAAGTCCATATCATTCTCCTGCTGCAGGTACTTTCAGGATGTCTGAGGCCGCTGCTGTAATGTCAAGAGTAAATGGTGCTGTAGGAGTACCACTTCCGCTGCCGCTGTGCGTATGGCTGTTCAACGCACCTATCAATCCTTGCAGTGCTGCATTCAGCTCACTCCACCGCACAACAGGGTCTTCCCCAGGCACAGCTCCTCTTCCTATAGTTATAGCTGTAGCATCATTTGATATTTTGATGGGTGCTTTGACGCTTTCTATATTCAGAGGAATAGCTACGCACCCCAAGATTGTATAATGCTGGACATTATTGACCTCATTCTCTGTGAGTGTCAGAGGAGACTCGAACATCAAATCACTGTATGCCTGAAGCCCTATGAGAAGAACCTTGTCGCCTATCATCGGCCTGAAAGAAACCTGCACGAAAGCTGTTGTAGGATACACAAGCCGTGCTTTGGTTGTGAAAGGCATACCTCCGTTGCAGACACACCCCTTCACAAGCACTGCGAGAGGGTCTGTCTCACTTATGCCGGTCACTGTGGCATATGCTGTGAAAAGCATCTTATGCAGGACTGTATTTATGAGCTCCTGATTTATATTGCTGCTCAGTAATGAAGACGCTTCCACTTCTGCTCCTTATGTTATGAGTGCTCCAGCCACACAATATATACTCATTGTATTATACTCTGAAACTGTGCTGAAGTCAATATCATAGTATAATACTGTGTAAGTAACTTCTCCGACAGGAACTTGAGTGTTTATGGACGCCAGCTGATTGACTGCCACAGGATAAGCGGCATTGAAGCTGAGCTGCTGCCCCATATCTACAAGACCGAAGAAAGGTGTAACCATGACAGTGATAGGACCATACTGCAGGTCATAGACTGCAGGAACACTCAAAGGAATAAGCTTTCTGTTCTCGAGAGGTCTTACATCACTTCTTGCAATGGCTGCAAGAGCAGTCTTACTTCTGTTGCGTATTGTCTCATTATATCTGTCTAAAGTAGGCTTGAATACATTGTATTCTTTCAAGAACACCGGGTCCCCCCAATGTTCTCTTGTATCATAGATATAGATGTTGCCATCAAGCCCAAACCTGTAGTCAAGAGATGGATACAGCACCGACTTAATAGTGTTGAGCATTCCTACAGCTGTAGGGGCCAGAGGAAGCAGCGTCTGTGCGAAATCCTTAGAGAAAGCATTAAAAATCTTAGGGGACATTATGAATACCTGCACCCCATATCTGTAAGAATTTAAAGGCATCAGCTCCATTGTGTCGGCATAAAGATACCGTATCTGTGCGTCCTCAGCATTTCTCACATAATGCCTTGTGATATACCACTCCAGGACAGACCTTAATGTGAATCCACTGCTCTCCACGAAATATTTATAACTTAAGAACATGGCTTCATAGGTTGATTCTGGATAAATCCCTGTCCTGACAATATTTCCCATCTTCTGCTCAGCAGGCATCTTGATGGAAGCCACAGCACAGCTGAATGTGTACTCTCCATCCGGCGGAGCAGCACTTCTGTACCAGTAGAGCACATCACCCTTTATATATGAGGCGTAGCTGTACACAGTATTCGTGAAGTCATAATAAACATCCCTGCCTAAAGTACCCTTCAGCAATGTCAAATCAGGGAACTGTGACATATATCCGAAAAGAACCTCGATGCTCTGAATCTTGATGCCTTGGGAAGTTGAGTTCAGCTCCAAAGCAAAATCCTGCACCAGAGCAAAGAAATTGCCCACAGTCACATCAAACTTGACTCCTGTGCTGCCATAACCCCGGTATTTCAGTCTTATGTCAGGCTTTATGCGCACCTTCTCAAAGACAGGCATCTTGTCTGTCTCAGCTATCCTGTTTATAATCTTTGCCTGCTGTCTATTGGCAGAAAAGAACAGAGGACCTCCCTGAGCTTCATAATCGCTCCGTATCACGATTGATTGCATAGGATAATTAAGTCCTGACACAGTATCAAAATAGTCGTAGTTTATCTTGATATTTATAACCCTGTCGAGCATTATGTCAGGTCTGTACACATTCTGTGCCTTTCCTGTGGTAGCTTCATACAGAAGCCTGTTGTCTATGGTTATCACCTCACTCATTGTCGTAATACTCCAGAGTGCACATATCTATGTTGTCGAGGGTAAGGACCTGTCCCTCCAAAGAAGGTGTCTCTGTTGTTATACCGAACACCTCATTCCTGATTCCTATTACACAAGGCAGTGAATATCCTGTCACCACACCTGTGTCAGGCTCTATATCAAGGAGCTCACAGATTATCCTTTTAACCGGGACAGTTCCATTTATTGTCCTGAAATCCTCATCAATACTGTACAGACGCACATATCTTGAAGATGTAACCTGTGTCATGCACACATCATTGATGAACGCGTCTTTGTCTGCTGTAATCTGAACAATCTGACTCATTTCAAAAGTACCCCCTCAACAGCAGGTCTTATAAGCCTGAATATCGTCTGTGTCGCAGATGGAGTCTTAACTGTATTCGGCAACTCAGACGGTGTCGACAGAAGCACAGGCATCTCCTGGAACTCTATTGTTCCTTTGTAATAATCCTCATCAAGAGGTTCCTTGGAAAGACTCACATTCGTGATGACACCATATTTGTATGTCCAGCCGCTCCAATCCTTCATACAGATGATTGAACGGTCATGAGCCATCTTCTCAAGAGAAATCTTGTTATAGTCCGCTATATTCTCCATGCCGAATGCACTGGTAGCCCAGGTTGCAGCAGCCTGCCCGAAATCGAACAGTTTGGTGAGAAGCCTGATGACAGCAACACCGCTTGCCGCAATATCAGTTGCTGTGGATATATTGGAGAATCCTTTGCCTTTAAGATATGTGGAAGTGAAAGCAAGACCTGCCTCAGCTCTCGAGAGCATCTCATCCACAAAAGGCAGAAGAGCCTTCATAGGCACAAGCACGGACAATCTCCACACTTTCGGCTGTGGAACTATGTTGTCAGATATTACACTCATCACTCCTGTAGGACTTGCATCAAACCCGAATTTATGCAGTATCACTCTCTTCTGTGAGACCTCATTCCTGACAACCTCCTCCTGCTTTGTCACATGATAAAAAGCAAAAGGAAGAGAATTGCTGCCGTCTGCTGACCAGTTTGCGTTATACATGAAGGTAAGCCCTTTCAGAATCCTCATAGGACTCTCTGCAAACTTGAGAGCTGTTATATTGGATAAAGACATTATCTCAGGCATCTTGTCAACTCCAGTAGTCTATTGTTATCATATTGTTTGCGTTTATCTCCAGCGGATATGTCCCCATGTCCTTACCTCCACCACGGATGTTGAGGCTGATGTCCATGCTGCCACCACCGGCTGCTGGAGATGTGTGCACACTGTTATCTGTCTCGTTATAAATAATACCGCCAGAAGCTGCGCCTGTTCCACCGAATCCATAAGCTGTGCTTTCTATAAGCGGACCTGTCGAACTTCCTGAAGGAGTGAGCAGACTGAAGCCGTCTGAGCTCTGCAACCGCTCAAGAGCCCTCTCAAGAACCTCCAAATCTTTCAGCATCTCCTGCCTGTAATATGGTGTTCCATTAGGACTTCTGCCTGTACCAAACTTTCGATAGTACGAGTTTATGTCAGGACTGCTCTCCATTTTCAGGGCTTCAATAAGGTCCTCCAAAGACATCTTAGAAGGGTCTATACCGAGACTCTCGTAAATCACAGCAGCGCTCCTTTGTCTTGCTCCTCCACCCAGATAACCACGGCCTACATTCTGCAGGTAATGTTTAGCACGCCCGAACAATTCCTTATAATTAGAAGCAGCATCAGCAGAAATATCAAGATACTTTGCAGGGTCTGTACCGATAAAATCGTAAAAGCTCTTACCTGCAGGTTTCTCCTGCCGAGAGACCCAGTTCATATATCCAAGAAAAGAAGGACCGAACACACCAAGCTGGTCTGACATGCTCTGTACGTCCCAGATACTACCAGGGTTTTCTACCCTTCTGCGTGCATTCTCCATAATGAGACTTAAAGCCCCGATAGGGTCATGCTCTTTAGAAAGCATCTGCTTCACTGTGCCTGCAAGGTCCTCTCCCATGACAGGAGCGAGCCTTTGAATCAGTCCTTCATCCAGATTGAATCTGTTGACTAATCCACCTACAACAGCACCGACAGCCTTGTTTGCCTCATTTCTATTGATACTCACATTCTCAAGAGCATTCTGAAAAGAGACAAGAACATTAGGATTGACTCCATAAGACATGGATTCGTAACGCGTCTGTATAGAGTGCTCAGCAAGCTTCCACAACGTAGTCGCTATCTTACTAACTGTAGCAAGTATACTCGTAAGTGCTGCGAGTGATTTAGTAAAGAATGCTTTTTTATCCTGCTTATCAGCAATATCCGAAGTATTTTCATCGGTGACAATCCCAAGCTGTCTACGTCTTTCGTCCTGTGAAGCTAAAGCAGCTGCAGGAACATATCCTGTATTTCTTTTCTTGGCTGCCTCTTCAGTAGCATCTTCTTCTGTTAGCCAGCTGTAGCTGCCCTCGCTGCCTATAGCTGAGAAATCAGCTTCCTCAAGACCTCGCCCACGCAGTTCTGACCCGTAGGCTATGGCAGCTCTTTTCTCCTGAGCCTGTCTCTGCTCAAGCTTCCGTGCTCTCTCAGCCTCTGCAGCATATCCTCTCCAGTCCGCAAGCTCCACGCTGCCGTAATCAGCCCAGAAAGCCTCGTTGTGCTCCTTCTCGAGCTTCCTCTGAGCATACAGCTCCCTTGCCCGCTGATTTTTACGTGCCCTCAGAAATTCTTTGTAGCCGCTCTCATATCCAGCAGCAGCTCCACCCATCAGAGCATTTGCAGGTGCCTCACTTCCCCAGGCCCTGCTTGTAGGCACCTGGTATCTGATGGTCTGACCGCCGATGACATCGTTTGTGCTGATGACAGAACCACCCAACCCACTGAGCTGTTTCAGAAAACTTTTTATGTCCGCACTCAAGACGTGTGCAGAACCTGTCTCAAACAGCTTGGCACTCTCATTCAGCTGTGCTGTTCCCCAAATTCCGTTGTCATTCTCATACAGCCCTGTGGATATCCTGTTGAGGTACTCATTAACTTCACTTACGGCCTTCTGTGCACTCTGTGCGTTGCCTGTAAGAAATCTGAAACCCTTTACGACTTCCTCACCGTCAGGTCCGACTCCAGGGATAATACCGAAAGGTGTGACCTTGTTACCAGCACCCATAGACTCCTGCATGAACTTCAAAATCTTGTTCATCTGAGAAGTTACAGTTCTGTCTTTTTTGTGTATATCTTTAGCAAAAGTAGCGTTCAATAATAAATCTATAGCTACCGGATTCATATCTACCTACCCTCCCGGGATTTCAACAGTGCACTGATGTTGCGCTTAGCCGCCATATACTTCTCAAGTTCCTTCAAATCCCTGAAGCAACCAGGTCTGCATTTGAACGTGTCCATATATTCATAATACAGGTAAATATAGTCATTGTCAAAGGCTTTCTGTACGATTTCTCTTAATTGTTTGTCCGGCTTGTGCTCTTCTTTCTCATCAACGATTTCATAGGCCCTCCGCTGATGGTCCCCTCTACCCTTGTCGGGCTGCAATTCTAAGATAGAGGCGGATATTTTTTTAGCAGATAATTCCTCATGAAATCAACAAGCCATAGGAACACTATAGGATACTTGTCAAGATAAGGAACTCCTCGCAGATTCATATATCTGTCAGTCACAACAAAGTCACAGACTGTCACATAAGCACCTTTTGTATTTCTGCACTGTATGAGAACACGCTTGCCTACAAGCATCTGCATGGTGATGTCATACATGAAGTCATCATCATCTATATTATTGAGTGCACGGAGCTCCTCAATGAAAGGAATGTCCTGATTGATTCCTGCAGGAAACTCGAATTTCATGGCACTCATCTTCAAGATGACCTTGGCAGAATCATCTCTCTCCCGTCCTTTCAGCACACTTGCATCAAGGAACACAGCCTTATTTTTATTTTCTTCCATTCTCTCACCTTATATAACAAGGGGGCTCACCGGCCCCCTTTAATATCAGCCACCCTGACCGCTTTCACCGCCGCCACCTGTCGGTCCTATCTCAGAACCGGAAGCGTAAGCGTATGTGCTATCTGTTGCTGCTGCAACTTCCTCAGAAGTGTTCGCATTGCCCTCGAGAGATGTATCATCAGTGATGTCACCCTGTCCAAGCAGATTTGTGGCGCTCACAGGGTCAGAACCTGTGGATGCCTCTGCGTTGACCTCATAAGGCTTGTAGTAACCGGATACACCGTTGGATGAACCGACTGCCCAAATCTTGCGCAGGTTCTCCTCAATGGATGTTGATGCCGCCTGCAGCCATCCTGCATACAGGAGCTCCACATTGTAAGTAGGAACGTCAAGACCCATCTTAATCTTGTCCGGTACGAATGCGACTGCCACACCGTAGAAGAATGTGGTGATGACTCTTCCTCCAATAAACTCAGAGAGAGTCAGTGTACCGCCCACACCATCCTTGCAGGATTTCACGAGCTGGAGAGCTGCGATGAAGTCACCTGTCGCAACCAGACCTGTAGTCGGGATGACTGGAAGTGTGATTGTACCGTTGGAGAGATGGTTGGTGATGGTCACCACAGAGCCGTCAATCAGAACCTGCTGATATGCAGACCTCTGGTTCGGCACTGCGTTGAAGAATGTATCGCTGAGCTTCAGGGATGCAGAGACATCAATCTCATCAATGCCTCCGAAACCGCTGTCAATGGCTCCAGCGAGATATGGATGACGGAACTTGACTATGCAGCCGCCAGCCACCTGGAATGTCGCACGGGTCTGCTTGCCCGCACGGTTGTTCATATATGCCATAGACTACTCCTTACACATTGATTGTGCCGCCGACAACGACCTTTCTCAGCGGATATACATAAGTCGCTTCCCATGCACCCTGTCCTACGATGATGTCTGTATCACTCGGTGTAAGCTCAGTATAAGACGGGAAGTTCAGCTGAATGTCCTTCAGCCGTCCTGACCGGGCATGCTTCTGGATGTTCTCCAGCAGAATGTCCTGAACCTTCTGATAGGTCTCCTCATTCTTGAGATAAGGATGTGTCACTGTGTCACGGTCAGTCACAAGATTTGCGAGCTGCTGTGATGTAGTGTAGTCAATCCACTTCTCAATCATATACGCGGTGACAGGATTTCCCTCGCTGTTTGTCGCATCATCTGCAATACAGTCGTTCATGTATCTGTCACAGATTGACATGAAATATGTGGCACCATACTCCTCAAGCCTTGTCATCTGGTCGAGGCTGAGGTTGGTGTTGGCCTCAGAGTTAAGCCAGGAAGCCTCTCCTGTAGGTCTGATGCCGGAACCTGTAAGCCGTGCCTTCTCGAACTTGTTTCCTACAAACTGTCCTGACGGGTTTCTGCCCTCTGCGAACCAGGAGGCGAAGATTCTGACAACCATATTAGGGATGTCTGAGTAAGCTTCGTTGGCGGCATGGACAACCAGCCAGCTCTTTGTAGGAGCCACGATACCGAGACAGTATGCGAACATTGCTGCTCTCGCAACTGCTGCTGAAGATGTACCATTCCAGGAGAGAACGGATGCGAGTCCTCCCTCCTCAAGCACGTCAGAAGCACTCGGAACTGTGTCTGTAGCTTTGGTTGTCTTATTCACATAAATTCCTGTGAACAGGCTTGTTGTGTTCAGATACCATGTGTATACATCTTCCTCACTCGTGAAGTAGACAGCACCCTGTGTGGAGTCAAGGACTGCCATAGGAAGCCAGGAAGTAGCATAGAACACACCGAATGAGAGCTCAGGCCTGTTCTCGCACAGCTGCGCAAGACAGAGAGCCTCATCCCAGTAGGCACCGATGGAAGGGTTGGTGTCTGCTGCTGCGATTGTCTGTCCATACTCCTCTGCGAACATCGTCTTGAAGTAAGAGATGTGATAAAGCTTCTCGAAAGCATTGGACAGAGAAGGCAGCATGATTGTGCTCTTGTAAGTGCTGCTGTCTGGCCCAAGTGTCACCACGTTCCCTGTGCCTGGCTCAAGGAACACGATGAGATAGAGTGTCAGGTCGAAATTGCTTCCGTCAAGGAACACAGGACCCCACTGCTTAAGCAGGGCACTGTTCTCAGCCATAACGGACTGGTAGTTGTCCACGGTCACTGTGAGCACCAGTGGTGTGCTCACAGTAGGCAGTGTCATATCAGCATAACCAGCGATATTGGCTGCACCCAGGTTGGAAGGGATATAAACCGACACAGCATTGAAAATCTCGGTTGAGACATCTTCTGTAGCCTGGATAGTGGAGCGGAACTGCATCCACCTCTGTGCCACAGAGTTTTCATACGAATACTGCATGATTCCTCCTTAATTTGTCTTGACCGTACCCGGGCCGATGCTGACTTGCTGCAACACCTTCCAGTCCAGGTCAATAGTTTCTTTATAATGCAGCTTCATGCGGACATCGAATACGATTGCGGCGTTCTTGCCGAAGAACTCGGTAACCGCAGGACGTATCTCTCCGACATCCTCCATAAGCCTTGCATTAGCAACTTCCCACAGAATCTGTGCCACTTCCGTCCTCTTCCTCAGATGGTGCATGGACTTGGCCCACAGCTCTGCCTGTGCCCCGGAAAACCGGAGAAGGACTGTGGCAACCTTATTGAGCAGAGCCTCAGTATTGCCATCATACCCGTCTTGAATGATTCTCCTGTCCGACTCGATGAAGAACTGGATATATGTATCCTTGCTGTCAGCCTGAATCGGATTGAAGAAGTTGCTCTTCATAGGTATTATATATTTTTTCGCCTTGTTCCACAATGCCTTATCAGTCACAACATTCTCTCCGTAGAACATATAGGCAAGTATCATCCAAACATTGTCAAATGTAACCCCATGTAGTGTCATACATCCCTCCACACATAAAAATCAATAGAGATACTGTTTATGAGCTGTCCTGTGGCATAGAACTTGGACTCAGGAAAAGCAAACCCTGCCGCCTCCTTCTGATACCTTGTGCTCTCAGAAAGCTCTGGATTGGAAAGGGGAATCTCCCCAAGCATAAGACGCTGCACAATATCCTCTTTTATCCTGTGGGACAAATCCTGGAGCCCCTCCTTGATAGCCTGGGACTCAAGATTCCTCAGACCTGCTGAGTACTTCCTGCTCACGCTGTAGCGCATATCAGGGGCTCCGCTCACGTTGCGGGGAAGCCATCTTCCTGCAGTGTCCTCATACTCCGAGAGTCTCTCCTGAACACGGTCAAGAACGTCTGAGACCTGCTCCCTGACTGTATAATTGTCATCAAGATACCACGGGGAATCATTGAAATAGTCATCAATGAAATACCTGCCGTTGTTGTATCTCTGGCAAAGAATCTCATATAACCGTCTGAAGGTCATGTTGTCGGCACCATATGTGCCCTCACGGGTTGCCCCGGCTCGGAACCAGTTATATGTGACAGCGTTTCTGCGGATGTCTTCTGGAAAATGATAGAACAAAGAAACAGAATATACCCTGCCACCGCTCTGAACCTTGAATTTCTTTGATGCTCTCTGCGATGGAAGATGTATCTTATCTCCAGCAGCGTTCTCAACAAAAGGCTCAAAATCTGTCAGCTCCCTGTCCACATGAGACACATTGCTGCTTCTGATGAACGCAGGTGCTATGGTCTTGAAGCTCCTGAAGATGAACTCAGACACAGCCATCAGAGGTATCCTCCGACCAAGTCCACATCCTCATCCTTTGTCTGCTCGTCTGTGTTGGCTGCCACAGTGTCCACAAGATATTTATGGAAACGTCCTGAGAAATCCCAATTATTGTCCCTGGTTATCCTGTACAGCAGCCCATCAAGTTCCCTCACAAGGAACATTCCCTCCTCGATGAGTGCCTCTGTCCAGAACTCAGCGGTATGTGTCTGCACAAGGGTCATGTTCTCAGAGTTGAGATTATTCTTTGTCCTGAACTCAAAGACACCGTACACGTCAGTTCCTTCAGGTCTGTCCTCATAGCCTGCGACAGTCTTGGGGTCCATGGAGAAGACAGTAGCCTTCTCGAAAAGCTCTGGAAAGTAGGCGAGCATATCACCGTAAACACCGGACATTATCTTCCTTTCTTTTTTGTGATTCTTTTCACATCAACCTTCTCAGGTTCCTTCTTCACTTTAGGATATACAGGTGCACCATTGGCAAACCTGAGCTCCTCATTTCTGATGACAGCCCTTCCCTGCAGCACCAGACTGTTGACTGTGGCTGTGAGCTCGGGTCTCAGGGGATAGGATACGCAGGGCTTATACACCTTGCCTCCAATCTTAATGTCTCTTGTAACTGTAAAATACATGTCACCTCCTACCGCAGCATGGCTCTCTTGGCACAACTCTCAATCATTATATAAGCCACCTTGCCAAACGGATTGGAGAGCAGTCCTCCCAGCAAGTTCTGGAAGCTTACTCCGTTACCGTCACTGCTGGCATTATCAAAGGATATATCAATATCACCTATCCTCTTCCTCCTGAGCTTGACACCTCCCATTGTGGTGGTGCCTGTACAGAAGGTAGGATTGGTGTCTGCGATATACCAGGCAAGCAGGTTCAGGAAGCACAGCTGTGTCTTGTCAAACCATACCTGCTTGTCGTGCAGGTTCCAGAGAGTCTGCACACCGTAGAACAGTGTATACACAGTCTCTATGGCATTGGCCAGATAGTCATTGTATTCTGTCGAACCCAGTCTCGGAAATGATGGGAGAAAATATCTTCTGAAATCATCTGCCGTTATTCTTGCTGGCAGTCCATTGATGAAGCTGTATGACATCTGGCCCTCCTGACTTATTTTCTACCTTTCTTCCTTACTGCAGGTTCCTCAGCATCTGCTTCTTCAGGAGCCTCTGCCTTCACCTTCTTGAGCTCTGCAATCTCAAGCTGGAGCTGCTTTATCTGCTGCTTCAGCGATGCGTTCTCACTCTGGAGCTGCATACATCTCTCAAGTGTGTTCACTGTGAGAGGAACCTCCTTGCACAGGATAAGTTTACCTGTTGTGACAAGATTCTTGAATGCCTTGGACTCCTGAAGTCTTGCCTCAAGCTCATCCTCCACCTGTGTGTAACCGCTCTCTACGACCTGCCCGGTCAGTCTGTCCACCTGATACCGCTTGAAAATGACGGAGGTAGTCTTACCTCCGTCAGTCAAGTTGAGCTTAATATCAGATGTGTACTTGTTCTGTACATACACCATAGCTCTCTCCTTTAAAATCAGCTGTAATTAGGGTTCTTACCGATACCGCGGATAACTGTCACAGCTCCCTCGATTGGAGCAATGATTGAACCTACACGCTTAAGCATTGTGCGGCCAAGTCCATCTCTGGAAGCTCCATAGAAGTATGGAAGAACCATGTTGGAGATGGCTACAGGTGCCATTACCACATCAGTGAGGCCGCTGTCAGTAAGGTCTGACTGGAACTCAGGGAATGTGATGAACATGAGGTCTGTATCCTCTGTGTTGTATGGGTTATAGATGCCCTTGGATGCGTCTGTTGCTGCCAGCATCGGGTCAGAGCAGAACTCATAGATTCTCTGGATTGTGTCCATGGACTGAACAGGAGTTGTTGACATGAACTTCTGTCCGCCTAAGAATGCCTCACCGATGAACTTCAGTGGGGAGTTCGGGTTGTAGACCTTACTTGTCAGTGACCATTTGAGACACTTGTACATTGTAGGTGAGCAACAGATTCTTACCTTTGTAGGCAGGAAGTTGAGCTCCTCGAGCTTGTCACCGATAAGGGTGTTCAGCTGCTCGAGCATATCAGCACCTTTGGTCTGATTAGTTGAGTCGTTGTAGATGTACTCGAATGGAGCCTTGTTCCAGATTTCCTCTGGAGCAATCTGTGCGAGTCCATCGAAGCCGCCTGCCGGGTTACCGAAGTAAATCAGTGAGTTGTGGAGCTGCTCAAGCATGAATCTTGTGTATCTCTCGTTGTCACCGATAGCTGCGGTTGTGAGAGGGTTGCCAGAAAGTCCACCGTAGATTCCGTCAGCTGCGGAAGCCTCGAAGTCAGCCACGAGGTTCACGAAGTTTGACATAATCTGGTGGGTTCTTACCTTGGTAGCCTCGTTGATGTTGTGCTGACCGGTGGTCTTGGCAACATTGGCGATTCTTGCCATACCCTCGAAAGATTCTGTCCATACAGAAACAGCATCTGCCCATACGTTAGGCACACCGATTTCAGAAACCAGGTGCTTAGCGTAACCCTGGAGCATCGGCTGCTTATAGATTTTGTTCAGATAGGATACGTTCCAGTATGGTACATTGAGTCCCTGGATGTCTGCATCATTCACGCCCTTGATTACAGGCATTGCAACGAAATTTCCGGTCTCCTTATCCTTATATCCGATTACAGGGATGCTGTCATAGACTTTCTTCTTAGCCTCTGCGAAGTCAGAGCCCTTGTCCATCTGCTTTGTGATAGCTTCTGAGACATAGCTCTGAACAGAGTCAGAAATCTTGTTCTCGAATCTCTGTGAAGAGAGTCTTGCGTCTGCATTTGCAATCATGCTGTCAGACAGCATCTTCTCAGGAAGCTCCATGTAGTCAGGAGAAGCGTTTCTTGCTGCTCCGGTCACACGGTAGCCTGCATCCAGGCCAGCGCCTGTATCCTTGTTGCATCCGATGTGGATGCTTCTCACAGCCTTATCCAGTCTTCCTGGGTATGTGCTTGTGAGGAAATCCTCGGCCTTTGCACCGAAGTCTTTGAACTCATTTGATGTCTTGATTACTGACATAGCTTACTCCTCCTCTCAGCCAATGGTGTATGCTGCTTCAGCAACTGCACTGTCTGCTGAGCCTTCTTTCTCTGCGAAAGCCTTGATTGTCACGGCTGCTGTCACAGGGATAGCTGCAGTATAGACTGCCCGTGTCTCAGAGCTTCTTGGGTCAGAACCGTCTGTGGTGTACCAGATGGTTGCACCGGTTGTAGTTGTTGCAATAGCTACTGTAGCACCAGATGTAACTTCACCAGCTACAGGGGTGAATGTAGGTGTTGCCACGGCTCCTGAGAGAATTACTGGAAGGTCTCCTGCACCCTGGAATCCAATGTTGATAAGGACTGCCTCATTCTCAGGCTCAATCTGCTCGATTGTTCCAATGAATGTCGCACCGCTCAGGACAGGAACTCCGTTGGAGATGCTTGTCGGAGCTGCCAGAACTGGGAATCCTGTGGTGTTGGAAGCGAACATGCACATCTCTCTCTTCACATTAGCGAATGGCATCAGTGCTGAGGATGTTCCGTTTGCTGCTTCAACGCTCGCAAAGAACTCCTTGAAGAACACAAATCCCTTCTTGATGATTGTGATTTTCATCCATGGAGCGATTCCGAACTGCTTGATTCCGCCGTAGCTTGCTTTAAGCTGCATTGGGAATCCTGTTGCGACACCCTGCTCGTACTTAACAATACCAGCCAGGTGTCCGTTGATTGGTCTTGCACCGAAAACTGTGGCATAATCTCTTGCCGGAACACCGGAATCATCATACCATACAGCATTTCCGAATGGCACATAACCGAGACCTGCGGTTGTAAGACCAGCACCTACCACAATCTCAGAGCATGATGTCTCAATATGTGGTACGCTGTCGCCCATCAGCATGACGCCGTTGGACTTGTCAACGCCTTTAAAAACTCTCTGCCCTTTTGGACTCAGGACAGCATCAGGTGTAGTATACATTACACTCCTCCTTTAGTGCCTTCCCCAAGCGTCAAGGACAAGCTCGGTTTTGGCGTATGTTTCTACGGCAGCAGAGTCGTTCTGTCTGCCAGATTTGTTTGATTCCTCAGCCTTGAAGTCGGTTCCGAGAGCATCAGAGACAGCTTTTCTGACCATATCGGCAAGTTCGTCTTTCAAACTGTCCATCACAGCTGCCTTGAGCTCCGCAGTCTGTGCTGTTGTGTCTTTTTCCTCCTTCTCAGCGTCCTTTTTGTCTTCTTTTTTCTCGTCTTTACAGTCTTTTTCGTCCTTTTCCTCGTCTTTCTCTTCTTTTTTCTCGTCTTTGTAGTCTTTTTCGTTCTTTTCCTCATCTTTTCCGTCTTTTTTCTCGTCTTTCTCTTCCTTTTCTGCGTCCTTTTCCTCGTCCTTCTCCTCTTTTTTCTCTGAGCAGCCGTCTAACTGCATGAGACACTGCGCATGGAGGGTGTCGATGGTGTCATAAACTGCCTTACGGGTGTCTTCTGGAGCCTCCACAAGCTCCTTAGCACCGTCCAGACAGTCCTTGATGATACCTGTGAGGGTACCGTAGGACTCACATGACGCCAGAGTGCTGAGTTCATCCTCGCACTTGAAAGGACTTTCCTTGCCCTCGGCAACAATTTTCATCGCATCCGCAACTTTTACGGACAGACGTGCCTCATCTTTGGGCAGAGCTGAAATCTTTTCTACAAGGCTCATAATTTTTGCTCCTTCTTCACTGTATTTAACACCGTCAATCACCCTCGCACTGCCTCCGGCCCTTCCCCGGGGGACCAAGGCGAGGTGATTCACGCCTGTGAAATCATATACCTCGAAGTCATAATCAGGGTTGTCAGACTTCCTCCATAAAGCATCAAGCCCTATGGACAGCTCAACCTTGCCCTTCTTATAATCCTCATACGCGTTCCTGTCATCAAAAATCAGGTCATTGGTGACATACACATTGTTGTCGGGAAGAACCTCGAGAGCTGCGTTCCCGCCGACTCTTCCGATTCCCAGCATCTTGATGTTGTCCGGTGTGACATCCACATCAGGGTGCTCATTCACGAAAGCAATGTAGTTGAAGTCGGAGAGGTGCTTGATGATAGCCTCCGGCTTCCTGAAAACGCTGTAGAACTTCTTGTTCTGTGCCTCGGGTGGGAGCTCCTCCAGCAGAGACTGGGGCACCTCCTCCTTGAGGTAATACTGGACACCACTTCTGAGCATCCTGCATTTCTTGACAGCTATATAAGATTTATTGTCCTCACGCTGTCCTACTTCTTCTATCATAACAAATGCCTCCTATCTGTCAAGGCGTTTGACTTCTGTCTTGCCCGGGCTCACGACATTGTGCTGCTTGCGCTCGAGTCTGTTGTCATAATTGTGGCTGTTCCCGGAGCCTTCTTCCTTCGGCTTGCGCTGTGAAGCTCCGCTCACGGGATTGGATGCTGCAGCCTTGGCCGAAGCCTTGGCGCTCTCAATCTGTGCCCGCAGAAGCTCCATCTCGAGGTTGTGCTTCTCGTCAGCCTGCTCATCGAGCTTCTTCTGCTTCTCCTTGAGCTGTGCCACAACATCTGAGCTTATAGGCAGGTCGGAGTCACCGACTGCAGCCGCAAGCTCGAGTGCACTGTCGGGAGGCATGAGGCCGGATACCTCGTTGAAGTAACCAGCTGTGATGTTCTTGAAGAACTCACCGCGCTCCTGTGCTCCTGTGAGAGCAGGATTATCGAACTCTATGGTCGTATATGGAAGCGCCCTGAGCACATGCTCGTCTGTACCAAGAGCATCTATGATGACCAGCATCATTATGTTCTTGAGCTGCTCCGCAACTTCCCTGTGTGTATATTTGATGGCCTCCCACTGCCTGTCCTCTGTACCCTTGGTGTCGTTTCCTCTTGCGAAAGCTCCCTTCTCAGATGACAGAATCATCTCCTCGGGGATTCCTGCCCTCGCGCAGAAGTCCTGTCTTATGAGGCGCACAAGTGCCGGAACCTCGTTGAAGTCCCTCTTGATTGCCTGCAGGTCTCCTATGACGTCCAGGTTTATCGGGTCGTTGACATTGGAGGACTCACGGACACGGATTGTGTCATGCTTTGCGACCTCATCAAGAATAAGCTCACCCTCTGTGGCCAGTATGCCGTCAACGTTGATTGTCCGTGCCAGGATTGACATCTGGTTAATCATTGTAGGTATGGAGTTCATCACTGACATATACTGCAGCACACTCTCATACCAGCTGCACAGGTCTGATGTTCCCCAGCCGAGGTTCATCAGAGTGCCGAGGTAACCTGCCTGCGGCAGTGTCACTATCCTGGCACAGCGTGTGGTATCCACGTCACAGCCCAGGAATGTCACGAAGAACTTGTCGGGGTTCAGGAAGTCTGCTGCTGTCGGGTTCCACTGCGGGATATGGATTGTGCTCCATCTGTCCAGAGTGACAAAGCGCTCTATGCAGCCCTTCTTGATGATTCCCAGCTTCAGGAGCTGAGGCACCGGAAGGGACATCGACAGAGGCGAGTCCTTCTTGAACATAGGGAATACGAGCGAACCGCCGTACACCAGCGACCAGTTCATTCCCCGTGCAATTTCATTTATGAGCGAGAGCCGCACGGCATCGTTGCGCACGATGTCCAGCTCATCAGCCGTGAGGTACGGATTCTTTATCTTGACTCCGTTCAGGAGCACAGACTGTGATTTCTTCCTTATTATAAGAGCAGGGAGACCTCCCTGTGAGTATATCGAGCATGCCTCATATGGTGAAATCCACAGATTCGGCACAGTGTAATTCGCCCTGGCAGGGTCAACACCCGGCTGCCCGTTCCCGGTCACAGCATTGGCTGTGTAGCCCTGGGCATTGTACCAGCCGTTCCCATACATAGACCTTGCGAGCCCCATCCCCGGGAACATATCCTGCACCCTGGAGACCAGTCCCCTCGGGTCCCTGACATCATTGAATATCACAGGAGTCATCCTGTCCCGGACCTGCTTCCTGAGCTCAGAGGCCGAGATGAGCTTGGCATCATCACCGAGCCTTCTCAGCATGTCCGTCTTCATCTCATTCTCTATGCGGGTGTTGATGGCGTCACATATCTTCACCGGCAGAGGCTTGAAATGCCTGCTCTGGACTATGGTGCGGTTATCTTCGCGCCGTATGGAGACATCTGCCCTGTTGATAGTGTTCCAGATACTATTGATAGCCATACCATAATAATAGACTTAAAGAAAGCTTTTGTCAATAGGTATATAAACAAGGGGAGGCTTTTGACCTCCCCAAAGGCAAGAAAAAAATGGTGTTTGGACCTGTGGCTCAGGTCGTATAGTGGATTGAGTAAAGAATAGAATAAAAGAAAAGATTTGTCAATAGAAAAATAAGGCCCCAAGGAACCTCTTTGAGGAAGGACGAGACTCCTTCCGTAGGTATTGGGGCAACATAATATAGGGGGACATTGAATGTGTCATAATCAATGTACTACATATAAGAAAATATGTCAAGTCATCTCTTGAAGAAAGCCGCAGGGTCAATCTGTGTGTAGCCCGCTGCGAGCTTCCTCACCGGTGCGGGCTCATCCTTCTCCACCTCTCTTCTGAGGGAAGCGATATGAGTTATAAGACTCTGGCGTATATCACGGAAGTCAGGGAGGACAAGAGCCATGTATGAGCAGGCATAGCGCACGGTGTCTCCGTCATGCTGCCAGTCGGACGGTGCCTTTCCTTTGCCTATCTTCCCGTCCTTGTCACGGACAGCCCTGGCCACTGCGTCAGCTGCGTCACGCGCCATCTTGTGAAACAGTATCCTGCCGTTCTTGCACAGCACAGACACGAGAAATGCCGTGTCCTCCACGATAGGGTTCTTGGAGCGGTGGATTATATGGATATTGTTCTTCCTGAGCGCCCGGGCGTACTGAGGATATGAGTCCTTGGTGGTGACGTCAGGAATCCAGAAGAGGTCCTGGGCAGGGCAGTGATAGCGGAAGACATCGGGAGCGTCAGCCACATCGGGGAAGCTCCACCTGAAGAAGCAGTGCATCAGACCGTCTCTCACGACCCATGCTGTCGCCCTGGAGAATCCTGTGTTGAAGTCCTGTGCTATGAACACCCTCTCGCCAGGCTTCAGATACTTGTCGAAGTCATCGTCCATATAGTTCCGTGCCCAGTCGAAGCCGGGGAATACCCGATTGCGGGAGACAGCCAGGAACTCGCCCTCGAGGAACACGCGGCGCTCTGTGTCATCGTACATCTTGTAGAGGTCGATAATCTGCTCCTTCGGCAGGTAGAAGTTGTCCTGTGTCCTTCCCCGGATGAGCACGAACCCTGTGCCCTTCTTCTTGAACTGGCAGTACAGGCGGTAGAGCCCGGACTCACCCTGGCTCGTTGTGCCGAGGCAGATGAATGGGCTCCTGAATCCTATAATCTGCTGCCTGGTACGCTCGGACAGTGCCTTGCATGCCTCGATGAGCGTGGCCTCGGGGAGCTCGTCCGATTCTTCTTGTATACAGGCCACACAGTCCTCACCAAAGAGGTTGTCTGGCTGGTCCATAGGAAGAAACATGATTGTCACTGTGCCTATGTACATGATGTTGTTTTTTGTGTCATATCTGTACTCTGTCTTGGAGGAGTTTAAATAACTTGTTAGATATAATATAAAAGTCTTGCTAAGGTGGCTAAGTGTGTAGCCCGCACAAATTATTCTCGCATAGTCACCAGCCCGGTCCTTCATTCCCTGGAGCTCCCGGACGAGCATCAGGGTGAGGATGACATTGGCCCTCGTCTTTCCACCGCCGAACCCGGTGACGAGCATATGCCATCGTATCTCAGGGAAATTCTTCCAGGACTGGAGATATATCTCCTGGTGTGGCACAAGAAGCACAGGATGATTCATAGGAACTCCACCTCATCCTCGGCTTCTGCCAGCACTTCCTGAGTGGTATTGTGCTGGGACTCCTCATCCTCTTTCTTATCTTCAACGAGACTTGCGAGCACGGCATCGTCATCACCCGAGCCGTAGAACACCTCCACCCGCTTCATCTTCTCCATCTCCTCCCTGGAGACAGGACAGAAGAAAAAGTTCAGTGCATCAGACTCATCATCCTTTCCGGCCTCAGCCGACAATGACAAAAGCTCCCGCCTCATCTGAGCCGCTTTCAGCTGGAGAGTGACGGCATCCTTCACCGACTGTCCGCCACCCCTGCCCCCGTCATCCATGTCCAGGGAGTTGGCCTTACGGCGTATCTCCTCCACCTCGTCAAGCTCCTCGAAATACTTCTCTGCCCTGATTGCCTTGGTCTCCCTGATGAATACAGGGTCTGCCAGTATCATGGCACGGAGCTTCCCCTGCACACGGCAGGCGTCAAGCGCCATCCCTGCGTTCAGCACCTTCTTGTAGCACGAGATTACCCTTGAGACTACAGCAGAGAAATCATCTGTTTCCTTATCATCCTTGCCCATACAGTCACTATAATATATTCTGTACGGCTTGTCAAGATATGAAACCCCAGGAGCCAATACCACAAAGAAATAAGAAGCTTACCGGTCAACGTGCTCCTGGGGAAGAAGAACTGGTTACTTATATAATAGAAGAAAAGCATAAAAAAGTCAATATGATGCTCTGTTGACGTCAACAAAATGTTGTGAAAAGAAGTGCTCTTGTTACTGTGGTATGATTTGAAAATTGGACATGTTATGCTTTTATTACTGTGGTATGATTTGAAAAATTGGACAAATCCCGCGTGATAGACGGTTGACCCTGCCCCTTTTGCCTCCCCTTGCACTAAAAAACGAGGGGAACATGGACACATGCCTTATATCTATGGTCTTGACATACTTTAGATACATTGTATACCCTATATCTATGGTCTTGACATACTTTAGATACATTGTATGCCTTATATCTATGGTCTTGACAAAAAATAATACTGTTTTTACTAAAACAAGCATAATAAATTTGTTGTTAAAAATACCCCTATATATAGGGTCTTGACATAGTATATTTTGTATGAATGTACCCTATATATAGGGTCTTGACACTCTCAAGCCTGTTTATTGCAACTATTTTCACAATAAACCCGTTTTAGAAACGTATCACCAACACACAAAAATTTTAGAAACACAAAACCAACGCAAACTGTAAAAAAATACCATATTTTTTTGAAAAGTACACTTTGAAAAAAACAGGGAAAAGACAGAGTCAAAATACAGCCTTGCAGCCCGATAAAATCAGGCAAGTATCAGAGAAAGAACGTTTATTTATATTATATATCCATATACTGTTTTTTACCCCCCCTAATAGAAAAATGGAAAATTTGTGTTACTATGTATAGAAACAAATTTTTTAACATAACCAAAAGTTATAATAACTATAACATAATATTATAACAGTTATAATATAATAATATAGTAATCACTATTTAATATCATGCTAATAATCAATCTATATTACTGTATCTACATATAGAAACAAATTATAAAGATAATGTATCTACATATAGAAACAAAACATAATATACTGTATCTACATATAGAAACAAAACACAATATAAAATTTCTATAAAATATTTTCTAAAAGCTATTGTGTTTCAGGCTGTGATGTGCTATAAAGATAGTACAAGTCTTTATTCCCTTTTCTGGGAAGTACTAATCAAGTAAAATAAAATCAAGTTTGATAAATTAAAAACTGCAAAAAGGAAAAGAGTTTCCCAGCAAAAAAACACTATATAGAATCATAGTATAAATAAACGTTCTTAACTGTATAAAATGCAATTAATAGGGACTTCAAGGCTATGCGGTGGAACACCGTTTACCCCTGTTTTTTTAAAGCGTGCTTTAATAAATTTATGTTGAATTTCTTCTATTTTATGTGAATAACAACCAGACAAGCGGAAAAATTAAAGATAATAATTTGTTAAAAATTTACATTTTTTGTTTTTATTTTACTTGACAAGATTCTAAAACAGTAGTAATATTTAAGTATCTTAGATAAGGGAGATTTAACCAAATGCAGGAATTTGAACAGTTGAAAGAGATATTAGATTTAGTTACAGTTGTAGAGGCATTGGATTTACACCTTTTGTTATTTGCTGTTGTTCTGGTGTATATGTTGCCATTCTTACTTATTGCTTTGATTGTCTGGGCTTTTATAAGCTGTTTTTATAATAAAAAGGGAGGTAAAATATGAATCAGGCGGGCAATGCGTATATCGGTAGTTTTGTAAAGGCTCTGTTTAATCATAAGAATATAGAGATATTCATAACCGTAAGCGGAAAAAAATATACTCTGTATTTTGAAAACAGCTACTATAAAAGAAAAGATATTAATAACAATGTAGAAATATTGACAGAAGAAAACTTATATAATATTTGCATGGCAGTCTGTAGCTGTCTTGTCAGTTATAAAGTTTTATAAAAAGGGGGTACAAAATGAATTACAGGCTTTATATCGGTCTGAACAGGAAGAACGGTGGAAAGGTGAAAGAAACAACATTTATCAACGTTTTAAATCAATGCTGCAAAATTAACAATATTACAGGGTATTCTGTAACCGATTGCAACGGGTACTATATCTACAATAATGGTGATACCTGTATAGAGAAAAGCAAGGTTGTCTTACTTGTAGGGGTTGAGAAAGATACAGTATTAAAGGCGGTTGAATACTTGAAAAAAGAATTAAATCAAGAGTCTATCATGCTGGAGTCTGTGACAAGTGATTTTGTTTTCCTGTAAGGCGGTAGATATGGAAGAAATGTTTTTACTGGTTTTAATAGGTCTGTTGTGTTTATATATCGGAATCAATAACTAAAAAATAAAGGGGTAAAAATTATGTCAATCATTAAATCTAAAAAAATCATGGGTAAAGTGTTTTCAATCTATGCAGAATCATGGAGCAATTCAAGGGCATGGGGGCATAGAGCGGTATTGAATATAAATAACTGGTACACATGGGAAAGTAAAATCAGATACTACAACAGGACATGGGAACGCTATCAATATGAATCAGTCATTCATGAGGTTATTAATGACTATATTGAATCAATAAAGGAAGATATAGCAGAAAAATTTAAAGGGGAAAAGGGAATCAAGAGGATAACAGAAAAATATAAAAAGGAATTGGAAAAGGCAATTAAAACCGATAAGAACATTAAAGCGGTTTTGAAATTTCAAAATTACATAGACAAGGAATATAAACATTTTTAAGGGGGTAATATATGAAAGAATGTTATACAATTATATTATGGCATGAAAAGGAAAGAAAAAACATTTTTCTCTTGAATCACGTGTTGGCAAAAAATGAAAAAGGGGTAAAGCGTACAGATAGATATAAAATCATGAAATTGTATACTCTTGATGACAGCGGAAATTGTTTAGAGATTATCAAAGGTTTACACTAAAGGGGGCAACATGGAAAAGGATATTATAAAACAGATTGAAAAATTAGTAAAGGATATTAAGGCGGAAAAAATCAAAATAGATAGAATCAATAAAAACATTGAATTAATCATAAAAAATCTAAGGGGGTAATAAATGAGATACTTTTTTAAAACTTATACAACAGTAAAAGAACATTACAATGATAAATATTGGATAGATAACAGTATAATAAAAGATATTGCCATAGAATCGGAATCACTTGAAAAGGCAATAGAACATTATGCGGAAATTGTAGGAAAGGAATGTTATATAAATATATCTAAAAATGCCGTTAGGAAAAAGAAGAATATCTACAGAGATAATATAAAAGGTGAATCAATGCAGGTAGGCTATATATTTACAGGCAAGACCGATATTGAAAATAAAACGGTCTATCTTGACTTGTGGGTAGAAATTTATATTTCTGTTTTTGCGTAAAATATCAAAAGTTTTTAGAAAAAATATTGACAAAAAATAATAAATATGGTAAATTTAAACCATAGAAAGGACAGGAAAAATTTACAAGGGGGTAAATATGAAATCATTAGAATTAGTTGAGAAAATGCTCCAGAGAGCAGAAGCAGGTAAGAACGCAAGAGCTGGGTACGTTGCCGTACCGACTTGGTACAGCTGGAAAGGCTATCGGGACAAGATAGAACAGACTGATAACGGGTATACATATCTATTATGGGATTATGCAATATTGGATAAGAGCAAAAATGAAATTGTTTTCTATTCATGGGATAGCAACCTGACAAGAGACCGCCTGAACGCTTTGACATACTGTTTTGACTTGCCGTTAGCTTTTACCATGCAGGGCTGTGAATTGTACTGCAATAATTGGAGATTCCGCAAGATAGTTGTAGACACCAGAAAAAAGGTTATCAAGATTTATATAGATAATCTTGCAAAAGATATTGAGATACTCAGATATTAAAGGGGTAATAATATGAAATACGGAAAAAATACAAAGAAGATAATTGATTTATGCAACAAGTTGAGATTTTCACAGGGCTTTTATGGCAGGCTGTACCGTTCTATCATGGAGTTAGGGCAAGAGGATTTAGACGATTTAGAGAGCAGCTTACCAGATTTTGAATCTGAAATGGATATTATCTACTTTCTGGAGTGTTAAAAAGATTTATCAAAAATTTTTTGAAAAGGTATTGACAAAAATATCAGGTGTGATATATTGAAATCATAAGGGGGTAATGGTATGATGTATTTCAAGCAGGATTTTAGCGAGTACAAGCCATGGAACGGTGCGGTGGACACATGGGACAAGATTGAACGGAATGGAAAAGAGGAAGAGCTGGCGCAGTTGCTGGAGGAAATGTTCCTTGATGATATTCCTACAGATACACAGATAAATGACTTACTCTGGTTTGATTCTGACTGGGTGCTGGAACAATTAGGGATTAGTGACGAAGAGGAAGAGGAAGAAAATGCTGTTGACAACGCATGAAAAAGAGATTTTAAAAAATAATTTACGGCAGTATTTACTGTCCGTACTGGTAGAGGAAGAGTACTACAACACCCTTGAGAAATGCAGAGAGGAAGTCAGACGAACACAGGACTACTTACTGGCAAGGGGTAGAACGTTAGCGTCTTGTGCTTCTGAATGGCTGAGAGGGTTACCGATAGGTGTTGAGTTTGCCACTTGGAAGATTTGTGTTAAGATGTTCAAGATTTTAGGTTGGAAGTATGACCCCTTGTTTAGCTTGGGCGGGATTACTGTGGAAGATAACGGCAAGCGGAAGAAGTTTGACACATACGACCTTGACTGCCTCTACTGGCAGTTATTGGGGGAGATTATCGCAGAGGGGAGGAGAAAATGAAGGGAACAATGAACGCAGCAAAAGCAAAGAGGATACAAGGGATTAAAGGGGGCAAGATATGATTACAGTGCAGATTGACGAAGATATAGCAAAAGACATGTTATATTCTGAGCTTGACAAGTGGAATATTGCTGGAACGGAGAGAGAACTGCTCTATGACTATCTTGAATCTTATGTAGACGATGGTTGTCTTGATGGTGGTGAGTTTAACCCTGCGGAGCTTGTGGACAATCTCTATATAAACTATTCAAGTTTTGTTTATGAGGGTGATGACGATTGGAAGGAAATGGGCATAGGGACTGAACACCAAGACGAGAGGGTGAGGGCAGTCAAAGACGGTGTTGCGTTGATATTGTATTGATAAGGGGTGCTTATGCTGAATGAAGTAATGGTTGAGGGTTTTATTCACGAGGTGAGAGGAGCAGGCAGATACACAGAGTTAATGCTTGCTGATACAAAAGGCTCATTCTTTCCTGTCTATACAAAGACAAGGCTCGGCAGAGAGAGCATGGCGAAGAGGGTGAGAGCCGTGGGTGTTCTTGAAACTGTGGCTTGTATGTGGAGAGGGCTGGAGAGCAGGAAGTGTGTTGTCATGGCTGAATTTATACAGGAGATTGGAAGATGACAGAATGGTATTATTACATAGAGTATCTGATAAAGATTTTCAATTAAGTTTTTATCAAAAAATCTTGAAAAAAGTATTGACAAATAAAATTTGATTTGGTATATTAAAAACACAGGAGAAGAAAAAATGATAGAGATTAAGAAAACCATAGAGATTGTTGACAGAATCGTGAGCAATGACGGCAAGTTTAATAGACGTGTTGATGATTTACATCCTGAGGAAGAAGCAAAGGCATTGGTAAAGGCTTATGAGGAGAAACTGTCAACAGTTCTGTTCCAGAGACTTCTTGACCGAGGTATCCTGAGACTGCTTGAGAGAAAGCATATTGAGGACAAGGGTACAGAGGAATGGAAAAGACAGAACTGGCTTGAGATGTTTGACGGTATCACAGAAGATTATGCAGGCAATGTAACATGGTATAAGTTTGCACCGAGGACAGAGGAAGATGTCAAGGACTTGCTGACCTATATTGAGATAGACAGTGCGGGCGGAATATCTGACAAAGACTATCTGGGTGGATTCGATTGCAAGCGGAGCGAGATTGTTCCTGGTTATACATATATGTTCGGCTGTCATTGTGACGGATATACATATATCTACAAGATTAAGGATGTGATTCAGAAACTGAACGATATGCTTGAACACATTGTGATTATGTGAGGGGGTAGGCTATGGCTGAAATGACAACACTTGAAGATGTTATAAAGGAAGTGCAGGGACACGGAATGAAAAGAGTGTTCAAGAAAGACGGAGAGCCGACAAAAGACGGGTGGAGGCACTATGATAGACTTATGTATATACTTTACCAAGTTTGTCAGCTGGCTGGCGAAGATGTAGCTACTTTCGATAGAATAGAGTATGGCTTGGAACAGATACTTCTGTTTGAGAGTACAACAGACAAGGCAAGAGAGAAGATAAGGGAAAGATTGTATGGCTGAGGAGGATTAACATGCACAGCAGAGTTTTTGAGATTGAGAGTAAGAGTGGTGATTAAAGGAAAAGACGGCGTGGTATATCCTTACTTTGAGCTTGCTGAGCTTGCTGAGGATTACGTGGATTGAGGTGAGATATGATTACGTTTCTGTTAGTTATTATAATATTGATATTGCTTGATAAGGAGTGAGATATGATTGAGATACTGGAATCGTGGAATGAGATTTACGAGAATCTCGGTTGGACTGATGGAGATGAGGAGGTACAAGAATGACACAGACGTTGTGTGACAGGTGTGGAAAAGTCATCAAGGACGGAGACTGGTGCAGTATCTCTGAAGCAGAGGTCGGAACAGATTTTCTGTATGAGTATGTCAAGCTCGGAATGTTGCAGCTATGTGACGACTGCTATGCGGAGTTCAGGATGTCACAGAGGGATTTGATAAAAAGTTATATGGAGGTATGTGAATGAGTGTGACAATAAACGGCAGAAAAGCCACTATGGAAGAGGAGAAACAGCTCGCCATAGAGATGTGGGAATTTGTACGTGTATGTCAGATAGACTTAGGCACTGGATGTAGCTCAGATATTCTCAAGAGAAAATTCTGCAACATGAAACTTAAATGTGGCATAAGCATCAATTGGGTAGCTGACTGTTTCCTGTGTAACTACGCACGTGCATGTTTAGACTGTCCTCTCTATAAGACTGGAGGTGGCAGGAATTGTTGTGAAGATGCTAAGTCGCCTTATCATGTGACAGTACATCCTAATAAATATCTGCGCTATCAGGTTGATGCTGCAATAGATAAAATTATTGAGGCAATACGGGAGCTGTGAGTGCTTAATTCTGAGAGGTAGTTATGACAGTGCAGGATATGGAGAAGATACTTTCAGAATGTCCTGATAAAGACAAGGAAATTCTGATTGATACAGAAGATGTTGTTCTGTATAGAATTGCTGGTGTATATGTTGACGGAGAATACTATATCATAAAAACTTGTTGACACGTATTTGATATTGAAATATTATAAGAATATAAGATAAAGGAGATACAAATGATTACAGAAAGAGAGATTAAGCTGATAAGAGGCTGGGACAGGCTGACCAAGTTGCAGAAGAAGATAATTGAGTTTCTTATGGATAAAAAGACAGTCGAGGGTGCACAGAGCGAGATAAGCAGAAATCTGATTGGGCAGAAAGACCCCTCAAACGTTATAAGGGGATTCAAGGAGCTGGCGCAGAAGAACATCATAGTAAAGGAACACAGAAGTGCTTTCAGCGTGAAGCTGACTCTGGCGGAGGATTATGATGAGAAGATAATGAAGCTGGGTGAGATTGAGGATTAATAACAAAAAATACTTGACTTAATTTTGGTGAGGTGCTATAATATGACTGTAAGGGAATTTTTTGAGGAGATAAGGACGTTTCCAGATTGGGACGTGGATTTATTGGTGGCAGTTTCTGACAAGGAATATGGGACTAAGAATTTTGATGTTAAAGAAGTTATTGCTGATGACTTTACTGGCGACATTGTGATGAAGTTATGGGAGCATGAGGAATGACTTTGACACAGATACTGATGTTGGGACTGATTGCGGTGGGAGCAGGAGTGCTTGTTGCGATGGTGGGTATGTTCTTCCTTGTGAGGAGCATAGACAGAGCTCTTGAGGATTTGAGGGAACTTCCGTGGAGGGATGAATGACAGGAGAACAGTTGAGGCATGATTTGGCACTTGACGGTGATTATATACCGTCTGTACCGCAGGAGGAGTATGAGAAGCTGTATCAGCTCATTGCGGACATAGAGAGCTGGAACGGCGACCTTGAGGATTTGGCTGACACAGCTGAGGCACTGGCTGAGCAGGCTAAGAATCTGATTGACTGGGAATGTGAGTGCGGAAGATGAATGAGCTTAAAGATTTAAGGGAGAGGAAAGGAGTTTCCCTCAGAGAGGCAGGGAGAGCTACAAAGATATACTTTGAGTATATCAGACTGTTCGAGAAAGCAGAGAAATTTCCGAGCAGAAGTCAGCTCAAGGCTCTTGAGAGATACTATGACACTGACCTCAAGGAGTATTTCAAGGGGGTTAAGGTAAGAATGCTGCTGAAAAAGGCGTACGCTATACACTCAAAGGCTAAGATGGTTTATGGGACAGACGCAAAGGAGTTATGGCGGTGAGCAGTTATATAGCGTGGATAATGGGAACAATGGTTGGGGTTCCTTTGCTCGTGTGTCTGTGGCTTGCTATGTTCATGCTGATTAAAGTGATGAAAGGTGATGATTTACTGTGAGCATGGGAGAACGTAATGAAGAAATATAAACGTGAGATTGTTGAAAATCTGTATAGAGTGACAGGAAAGTATTGGAATACAGGTGACACAGATTATATTAAGACATGTACATCACTGTCTAAAGATATAGATGATAAGTTATGGTTTGAGATTGAGGCACTTGCTGATTTTGCAGTGAGAAGAAAGGCAGGTATCAATACACTTATAAGGGCTTTGACACTGTTTGGATATGAGGTGGAAGAGGAAGCAGATGCGCGAACATGAATACTACGTGATTGAACGCAATGATACCAGGTATCCTTCATACAGGTTTAGGTCATTGTTTAATGGATGTGTTGGTAGTTGGAATGAAATCAGAGAAAAAGCAGTGAAAGATGGTGAAGCTCATGCAGCACTTATTGAAAGATACCTTAGAGCTTTGGAGGTAAAAAAGGAAGAATGAAAGATTACGTTGTAAGAATGATTAATGAGAGGGATGAGCTCAAGGCGAGGATTGACAAGGCACAGAGATTCCTTGACAGAAATGCAGTGTCTTTGGGCGCAGCGGACAAGGCGCTTCTTGTCCGGCAGGTGCAGATTATGTGGGAGTATCATTCCATACTTGAGCTGAGACTTAAGAGAGAGGGTGTGTGATGGTTCTGTCAGAAGAAGATAAAGAAGATATAATAAGGAGAAAGAAAGAGGGGGAAACATACAGCGGTCTTGCCACAGATTATGGGGTGTCCATGTCCACCATAGTGCGTGCGGTGAATCCTGAGTACAGAAAGAAATGGGCAGAGCATCAGATGAGAAAATACAGACTGCTCCACCCCAGGGTGCATGGACGGACGATAACAGTCAAGCCGGAAGAGGTGCTCGAGAAACTAAAGGAACTGCTTGACAGTATGTTCGACAGGACGATGCCTGTTCCTGACCTTGAGATAACAGTGAGACCAGCGAGAAAGAAATGATATGAATCAATTTCGTGAGGATAAGTAAATGATTGACAAGGAGAAAATAAATGGAATTTGACAGAAGCAGAGTATATAGTGCGGTGAATGCTGACGAATTAAAGCCTGGTGACAAGGTGATAGTGGCAGACACCTTGGATTTGCTTAAACGTTGTGTAAAAGACAGTAACCCTATAAGCACTATACGTACAATTGAGCCAGAAGATTTTATGTTCAGGTTTGCAATAGAAAACAATACTGCTACATTTGCACTTGCCTACCTTGTGGAGAGAGCAAAGAACTGTTACAGTTGCGTACATAGAGAGAGTGCGGGGTGCAAGCCTAATGTATCGCCAATCAACTGCTGTCCCTGTTATGACAGAGAAATAAAGCAGTCGTATATCGAGCCAAAGACCGAGAACAGATGTGCTACCTGTGCCAAATCAAAAAACGGGGGCAGAGGCACTTGTGTTCTTGAAGAAGGTTATGGGTGCGATGATTATGAATTAAAAGCCAAGAAGCGCTATCGACCATTCAAGGATACATCTGAGCTGATTAAGGTGTGGGAACAGAAGTGGAGTGAAAAAACAAACGGTCAGAAGTGGCATGACTGCAAGTTGAATATGCCTCTTATTTGGGTGAAGAAAAAAGGTGATGACACCGATAGGGGCAAACTGATAATCAGCTTTTCTAATAATGGATGCTCTGTGATTAATGTGGATGAGATTAAGGTGTTCCTTTGGGAGATTTTACTTGAAGAATACGAGTTCCTCGATGGTTCTCCTTGTGGAATAGAGGTGCAAGCATGAGACTCATAGATGCTGACGCAATTTCAAGTATGGGTATATCAAATTTCAGTGTAGTGTTTCGAAAAGTTATTGATAATATGCCTACTGTTGATTTGTGGCACTATCCTTCAAGGGGAGAGTACCCGACAGAGGGAGAAACTGTACTTGTGGCATTTCAAGAAGGTGGGCTTTGGTATTTTGCTAATGCAGAATATCATGAAGAAGGCTGGGCAAGTGTTGTAGATTTAGGGAACATCATTGCATGGCAGTATATTATGCCTCCAAAGGAGGAATAAATGAGCGCTTATTGGAGGTATGTTAAGACTTATGGTGTATCACCGAATGGGCAAGTTGTAGCCATAAAATTAAAAGATACACGAACAAATGAGAGAGTTGAGGTAACAGGTAAGTTCAATATTAACGGAACTGAGGCTTATTGGTCTGTCTATGTTCTTGACGAAGGCTTTATTCCTCTAACACTTGAATTGGTAGAACGATATAAAGTGCTTGCATGGCTACCGATTGGGAATAGGAGAACAGAATGAGAGGAATAGGGCTTGCAAAGTTAAGAACAAAGAGCCTGCGAGAGACAGCAAAAGACATCGGTATATCTGCCATGTATCTGTCCGAGATAGAGAGAGGCTTCAAGCTGCCGAGTAGAGCTATGCAGAAACGGATAGAGGAATACTACGACAGAGACTTAACAGGGTTTTGGAGACATGCTGAAATCGAGAAGTTGAGAACTTGCATAACAAAAATGGCGGTTAAACTTAAAGCACTTGAAGAATTAGATAGGAGAGCAGAATGAATCTTGCCAAGGGTGTCCAGTTTGATAAGTCTCTGCATTCTTACACCTACAATGGAAAGAATCTGTCAGGTGTCACGGGAGTCATATGTGACCATCTTGGTCTGCATTTCGGAGATGCTCCAGTGGCTGAGCGTGCGGCTGAGGGAACACATATACATGAGGCGGTGCAGGCTTGGATAGAGTCGGGACTGAGGACATCAAACCATCCGGCAGTGACCTGGATAATGAATGCACTGAAAGAAAGATGGGAGAGCGACCCTCCTCTTGAGGTTTATTCTGAGGTGCTTGTCACGGACTATGACAGGTATGCCAGTGCTGTTGACCTTATGGTGCACTACAAAGACGGCTGGGTTCTCTATGACATCAAGACCGGGAGGTTCAAGCCTGAGTATCTGTCGTGGCAGTTGGGTGTGTATAAGTATTTTGTGGAAAAGGCAGGACTTACGGTCATACGTACCGAGTGCATATGCACGAGGGAGAAGATGTTATATGTGGTGAGACCGAGAGATTCTGACGATATTGAAAAACTTTTGTATAAAATTTAATTTTTGCACTTGACAGGATAAAAAAGAGGGTTTATCCTGTGAGAGCGGTTTAAAGGAGAAATAAATGGTTAAAGTGAGGACTATCTCAGAGGACAGGCTGGCTCAGCTTGTCGAGAGCGGTGATGTTGTCGTTCTTGATGACAGATTTGTGTTTGTGGGTACAGATGATATTCTGTTCAAGGGTGTCATGTATGAAGATTTGATTGGAAAGACACTGGAGTGTCAGGAGCTGGTCAATCCTCCTTACAACGGACTTCTTGTCTGCAAGGGATGGTGTCTGTTCGACAGGCTCATCGAGGAGAGAATCAATGACTGACACCGAGATTTTAGTACCCATGCCTCCTATTGAGGCTAAAGAGGTTGCGGTTGCCCCGGTTGATTTCTGGGCACAGAAAGAGTTCTTAGCACAGAGACTTGAGGAAGTCCTCAGCATGGAGCTCACCGACATCGACAGAGTGAAGACATTGAAGAAAGGCATCGTGGGCTGGAGACGCAAGTTCGAGGCAGAGGCAAAGGAATATGAGAAAGCCCAGTTCAAGGCACCTATGGACGTGTTCCGTGCAGGTGTAGCTGAGGTTCTGTCTGAGATTGATGCCATGGAGAAGAAAGCTGATGAGGTTCTTGACAAGGAGGAGGAGAAACGCATTGACAATATCAATACAATCCTTGATGGAATCATAGCAGGTCTCGGCAAGGAACTGCCGGATGAGTGGATGCACCGTATCGAGAGAAAGAAGCAGTACTACAACAAGACTGCGGACATGGCTCAGGTCACTGAGGATATAAAGAGGCAGTATGCTGACCTTATCTATCAGTACAATGAGGAGCGGACTTCCATCGAGGCAGTGAGGAAGGCATGTGATGATGAGAGACTCAACACATCGCTGTATGTGGGACTTCTTGAGAGACTTCCTCTGGGACAGGTTCTTGAGAAGATTGCCTCTGAGAAAGAGAGACTTGCAAGGTTATCAGTAGTTGTTCCTGATAAGATTGAGGGACATAAAGTTGTTCCTGATAAGATTGAGGGACATAAGGTTGAGTCTGAGAAGGCTATGACAATCACTCTTATCTATACACAGTCAAAGGAGATTGCGGATTACCTCAACAAGGTCTTCGCAGAGATAAGAAAAAAAGGAATAAAGGTCAGCTGGAGCTGGCCTGATAATAAAAACGTTGAAAACGGAGGAAACGTAAGATGAGTGACGTATCAGCACGCATTAACGAGAGAGTGCAGAAAGCTGCACAGGCAGAAATGGTTCACAGAGCAGAATTCGGAGCAAGCCTGACATGGATTACCCTTGTGGGTGCAAAGAGCAAGGTGCTCGTGAAGAAAGATGAGGCATACATCCCAGGTGCCACAGTAGACAGTTTCGTGGTTGCTTCCAAGAAACTTCTTCTTGGTGAGAAGTTCAAGGCAGTGGTGCTCGGAGTTCTCAAGGTCTATGCTGAGATGACAACTCCTGCCGTGCAGGGAGAGATTGCAAGGACTGTGGGTTACTGGCATCCGAATGATGCTGAGCAGGTTCCGCTTGAGGGTAACTTCAGCAGACCTCTTCCTAACGGAAACCACCTTGAGGTCCAGCACTGGGCTATGCTTTATCTTCCTGACCATCCTGAGCTTGAGGGAGTTGTCCTGACATTCAAGGGTGCCGGCAATCAGTATGCAAGGAAGCTCCAGAAGCTCCTCAAGGAACAGAGCACAATCAGTCCTGAGCTTATCGTGGAGTTCAGCGCAGAGCAGGTGGAGAACAAGAAGTACAACACATACTTCTCATATCCTGTTGCAGAGGTTGTGGGCAATGCCTTCACATTTGATGAGAAAGGCATCAAGCCTGTGAAGAACGGACTTTCGGCAGAGGCTGTGGAGGAAGTCTGCACCCGCTATGCCGACCTGTATGATGCCTACGACAAAGGAGCCATGCTCTCAAAGCACGTCTATGACGGACCTAAAGAGATTGGTGCTCCTGAGACAAAGGCTATCGCAGACAGAACCGAAGTCAAGGCTGAGCTTGTAGAGGACGATGGGCAGACAATTCCATTCTGACGTTTCAGGCGGGGTTCGCCCCGCCGCTTATTTCAACATTTTAGGATTTATTTATGAGATATAAGGGACAGGTAGATGAGAGTTCCATTGAGAAATTCTGGAATATCTTCTGCTGCAACAGGGACAAGTATGTGATACATAAGCCTCCTTTCAGCCAGGAAGGACACAAGATGAAGGCAGCAAGAGTATGCTATGCCCTGGAGAATCCCGGTTCCGGCGACAAGACAAAGAAGAAACTGACTATTGAGGATTTCAAGGCCCATCTGTACGGACAATACGGTGTTGCGGTTGAACCTCTGAGGGATGCGAGAAAAGACGGCAGGAGAGTATCTAATGTATGCTATTACGGCATCATAGATATTGATGTCTATGGCGTGGATTTCATACCTCTGGTGAAGAAGATGTACAGTTTCGGGCTCAAGTTCGTGGCGGTACGCTCCAAGTCGGGAGGACTTCACATATACTTTGTGATGAGTGAGGCAACTCCGGCAAAGGCGGTTAGACAGTCTCTTAAGCTTGTGGTGGAGAAATTCGGGCTGGACGCCATCTATTCTGCAAAGGGTGCGAGCAAGGTGGAGATATTCCCTATGCACGATACCGAGACACCCGGTTCAGACGGTAAATGTGTGTTCCTGCCTTATTTTGATGTCGCAGGAACAGGAACACAGAACTATGTGTACGGCACAGACGGGAGTGTGGTGAACTTCATGGATGCCTTGACTGTCATAGAGCAGAATTACACAAGCACCAAGGAGATAGATGAGGCGGTGAGCCAGCTTCCTTATTCTGACGCTCCTTACTGCATACAGGCAGTGGCACTGACAGGTGCTCTCGGGGAGAACGAGGGACGGAACAAGTTCCTGTTCCATTCCTGTGTGTATCTGAAGCGGAAGTTCGGTGCACAATCAGAGTGGTATGATGAGCTCTTGAAGCTTGACAGCATGCTTGCGAGTCCCCTGCAGGATGAGAATCCGCAGGAGCTTGAGGACACTTACCGTTCAGCCATGTCTAAGAACTGGTCATTCTCATGCAGGCAGGAGCCGATGTGCTCTTACTGCAACAAGGAGATATGTGCCAAGAGAAAGTTCTCAGGTGTTGTGAAGAGAACAAAAGAGAACGACAACACAGGAGCTGATTTCTTAGGTCCTATAAGCAGGGTCATGGCGAGAGTTCCTTATTACCTGTGGGAGATAGCTCCTCCCGGCAAGGCTGCAAAAGAGGTACGGTTCGACAGTATAGGTGAGCTTGCCAATCAGAGTGTGGTACAGCAGCGCTGCTGGGACCAGCTCGGCTGGGCTCCTCTGCCGATAAAGCCGGGACTGTGGGTGGAGACAGTGAACACCTGCATGGAGGGCATAGAGAACAGGCAGATAGAGATTACTGCTGAGTCAGACACATCAGAACTGTCTGAGCTTCATTCCCTGATTGTAGGGTATCTGACACACGGACAGGTGCAGAATGGAGCCAGGTATATGGTGAATGTGGGACAGGTCTACTTTGAGGACGGTGTGTTCTATTTCACGACAGAAGGTGTCAAGCAGTTCCTGAGAGTGCAGAAGTTCAATCTCGGCAGGACAAACCTGCGTGAGGAGCTTCTGAAGTATGGCTGCAGGGATTCTGAGCTTACTTACACAACGCCTTCAGGAAGAATAAGCACAATCAAGTGCTGGGCTAAGGACACCGACAGTGAGCTTGAACAGAAGAAGACATATTTTGACGATGTCCTGACACAGGATGCAGAGAGAGCCAAGGAGCTCAACCTGCCTGACAAGGACACCGAGACATTAGAGGACTGGGATGAAGAGAATAGCAGGTTTTAAGAAATTTGACATGTGGTGTGACACAGGTGCGGATGACTTCATCAAGGATGTGCTGAGCAAAGACAGGAAAGCAGACATACTGGTTTATGTACGCTCATCAAAGCTGACAAAAGCCGTGGTGGAGGGCAGGAAGTATATATTCCGAAATGGTGGAAGTGTTGTCTACAGCTTTGATTTTGAGAAAGGTGAGTTCTTATGGAACGGCAAGGAGCTTTATCTCACCAAGCAGGAACAGACTGCTCTGTTCGCATGGCTGACAAAAGCTGACGGTACATTCTGGAAAGACTCTCTCCGAAGGATGAGAGACAGATTCGGTGAAGATTTTATGGAAGAGAGGCACTGGTTTGGTGGTACGCTTTAAGACAGATGATGTCAAGATACATCTTGCAGGAGCTGGGTCAGGAAAGACTGAGGCGGCTATGGGTGAGATTGTCGAGGCTCTTGAGACATACAGACCGGACGAGATAGCGTTTGTGACCTATACAAGGAAAGGTGTCGAGACAGGCATAGAGAGGGCACTCAAAGTGAACAGAAGTTTCACTCCTGATGACCTTAAGCATTTCAAGACACTGCACGCCATCTGTTTCCGTGAGGCAGGTCTCGGTGCGAAGAACATCATTACAAGGAAGGACATCAGAGCATTCAACGAGGCTTTCGGGTTCCATCTGACAGGTTCTGAGATGTTCTCCTCCTGCTCGGAGGATGACAAGCTGCTTCAGAGGTATGATGCAGTGCGGAGTCAGGCGACATCAGGAATCTTCCTGGAGAGGGCATATGATGTGCAGAGATATACAAGGCTTGTCAACGCTTATGAGGCATTTAAGAAGGGACACAATCTTGTGGATTTCTATGATTGTCTTGAGAAGTATCTTGAGGTCGGGAAACCTCTCGCAGGGGTCAAGGTGTTCGTGTGTGATGAGTGCCAGGATATAACTCCTGTCCAGTGGAAGTGCATAATGCGTCTTTCCGAGAATGCAGTGAAAGTGAGATGCCTTGGTGACGATTACCAGTCAGTCTACACACACGCGGGTGCTGACCCTGCTCTCCTTGTCGAGATGTCTGAGCACTATCCCGTGGTCAAGCACGAGGTGAGCTACCGCATACCAAAGGCAGTGTACAGGCTGGCGCACAGAGTCACCCAGATGCTGTCTGAGAAAGTGGACAAGGACTACAGACCTTTCAAGGACAAGGAGGGGTTTGTGGAGAGATGCCCTGACCGGACAGTGCTTGTGCACAAGGTGAAGAATGACCTGAGAGCACACGGGTACAGACCGGGGAGATGGATGCTCCTGTTTAGGACCAACTGCTTCATTGACGGAATAGTGGAGCTTCTTGAGAGTATGGGTGTCCCATATTCGACATCAAGGGGGTTCTGTATTGAGAAGAGTGAGCTTGACTTGATAGACAGGTATTATAAGTTCAGAAAGGTTGGATACGGGACTAAAAAGGCAAAGGATGAGTTCATGCTGAAGTATAATATCCAGTCTTTTGATGACAGTTTCACCGAGAGCGGACTGATACCATCATCAAGACGTTATTATATGCAGGAGATGGTGGACCTGTGGGGACTGCAGACCTTGAAGGATATGGCAAGAGGTGAGCCTTGGCTCCTGCTCTCCACCATACACAAAGTCAAAGGAGGAGAGGCTGACTATACAGCTCTGTTCCTTGATGCAACAAGAATGGTTGCAGACAACCTGCTCATGTGCGTGGATGAGGAGCTCAGGATTCTATATGTCGGAATAACAAGATGCAGGGAGGGGCTCTATATTGTTCCGAGCAGAAGTAAATATGGACTTGACAAGCTGCTGGATGCAGCATTTGAATCAGAATGATTTTTGGAGGAAATATGTTTTTTGAGAAAAGAGTTGATATGAATTATCGCAACAGAGATTATAACAGGGTGCAGAGACCCTTGAGACAGAATAAGAGAAGCTGCGAGTTTTTCTACTCCTGGACTGGAAAGAGAGACGGTGTTCAGGTGTTCGGCAATGACCTGCTTGAGTATAAACTGAACAACATGACCGACCTCATCACCCTGCAGGATGCAGTGGAGAGCCGGGAAAGTCTTGACAAGGGAACCTGTGTGGTGCTTGCTTTCAATGGATACATCTTCAGATATGCTCCGCACAACTGATTACGACATCACAGAGATTGGCTGGATAAACAAGGCCATGGAGAGACTCGCTGCAGCAGTCTTTGAGCGTGCAATGTTTGACTACAAGAACGGAACGCTCGACATGAGGCTTGACGCCTATCAGTTCCTTATAGAGGAGGACTGCGGGATATGGAGAGACTTCCTGAGCCTGTCACCTGGCTGGAATAAGGATATAAGACGCCCTGCTCCTACTGTTGTGACACAGGAACAGAAAGACAAGGCAGTGGAGACGTACAGGACATGCACTCTGACGCTGAGACAGGTTGCTGAGACTCTTGGGATGTCTTATCTGTGTGTAAGAAAAATAACGGCTTGTGCATTGTCTGTCTCAGAGCGTGATGAGATTGAGAGAAGACTGTTCGAGTACAGGAGATATTGGAGCCTGCATGACAGATTTTCAGGTATTTCCTGCCACGATGCAAGCATACGGAGGCATGCCTCCACAGGAAGAATCACAAAATGGATGAAGGCATTCCTGACGGAACACGGGATAAAGGATACCACCAAGTTTCTTATAGAGATGAACAAGAAAGGGCGTGGGACCGTGGATGATAAATGTCAGGAACTGCTCAAGGAGCTGGAGAAGAATGGCATATCTTGGGATAGACATTGAGACTGAGGACCCTTTCCTCAAGGACAGAGGAAAGCAGAAAGCGAAAGGACCGAGCTGGATTTTCGGTGAGGGCCGGGTGCTTTGTGTCGGTGCGTATAACGGAAAAGAGAAGAAAGCATTTGACGGTGACGGAGGAGAGTTCATAGAGAAAGTTCTGAGGAACTCATATGCCACAATAGTAGGTGCCAACATCCAGTATGACATAGGATGGCTCCTGAGTGCCCATAAGATGTCCATAGACGATGTCAGATGTGGATTCATAGATGTGGCTCTCACAGAGAGTCTCATAGATGAATATCAGCCTTACGACCTTGACAGTCTTGCACTCAAGTATCTCGGAGAGCACAAGGGCAAGAGCGAGCTTGAGGATATAGCAGCCCGTCTCGGTCTCAAGGGAGATTTCCGGCAGCATCTCGGCAGACTGTGGGATGAGGGGTATCAGGAGGAGATAAGGAGATACGTCATCTCTGATGCCGACCAGCCTGTGCGGATATGGCACGAGCAGAAGAAGATTATCCTTGAGCAGAATCTTGTTGAGGCTTTCCAGATGGAGATGAACATGATTCCTGTGGTCATATCAATGCAGCAGAAAGGTGTCCGTATTGATGTGGAGACATGGAAATCCAACTGCGAGAAAGCAAAGGAGGCTTATGACAGGCTCAAGAATGAGTTCGAGACCAAATATGGCAAGGTGAACATCAATTCTCCTATGCAGGTGGCATTTCTGATGGACAGGTGGAGCGTGCCTTACAAGAAGAAGATAACCATAAAGGGACTCTCTCTTCCTGACAGAAAGTTCACAAGCAGGGACTGCTTCAAGGGAGATGAGCTGACCGAGCACAAGCAGCGTCTGAGAAAGCAGTTCTCCGGTGTGACTGTGGAGAAAGGCAGGATTGTCCTGTATCTTCCCAAGCAGTATGCTGACCGGACTGCGACTGAGATAAGTGACCTCGGATACGAGGTTGTGTGCAATCCTGTGGTGGGTAAGCCTATGTATCAGGAGCAGGCTGCAAGCTATCCTGTAGTATCTGACCTTGTGCAGTACAAGCAGATAAAGAACCTTGTGGACAAGTTCCTCGGACCTGTGTTCGGACGGTTCATAGCTCCTGATGGCAGACTGCATGCCACATTTAATATTGCAGGAGCAAGACAGACGAATCGTATGAGTTGCACCAAAGCAAACTTACAGCAGATTCCATCGAAAACGAAGCTCTTTGAGAAGACGGACCATGAGATTGACCTGGCGCATATGTGCAGGGAATGTTTTGTCCCTGAGCCTGGTGAGTGCTTCGTGAAGCTGGATTACTGCCTTTCGATGGATTCTATGTTCTTGACAGATGAGGGGTATATGCGTGGGGAAGCGTTGTATCGAGGAGCAGGACTTCTTGACCTTGAGGGAAATCTGCAGGACTATGAGTGCTATGTGCAGAAAAGGGACATGATTTCTTTTGAGCTTGATAACGGTGTCATACTTAAACAGATACCGGAGCATAGGCATTTCGGCACTGACCGAATCAAGCAGTATGTCAAGCTTGCCAAGGATTATATGGTAGGAGACCAGCTTGCGTTTGAGTGTGTGAGTTATTCACAGGAACATGTATGTGATGTTCGGAAGATTCTACATACAAGGCTCGATGAAGAAACGCTGGGATATATCTGCGGTTTATATCTTGGGGATGGTTATGTGAAAGAGACCGGGGACGGAGAGATTATTTTGCATGACAGGAATCTGGGTATGTTGAACTACAGTGAAGTGTTCACAGGAGGCAAACATACAGTCGGTTCAATACACCATGCGTATTTGAGAAAGAGTTTTGGGAAGGTGATAGCACAGGAGTTTGGAAGAAAAGAGTTCAAGACTGTTCCTGACTGGGTGTTTACTGCAAGTGTAGAGTTCAGGACTGCGCTCATAGCTGGACTGCTGGATACGGATGCACACATAACTAAGAAAAGCTGCAGAATTACCATGTGCAGAGAGCTGCTGATGAGAAAGATTGCTGAGCTTCTGGCTTGCTGCGGTATATATGCAAGATGGTGTGAGCAGTTTGTGCAGGCTTCTGATAATAATTTTGGAAAGGAGCACACAGGATACACACTGTACTTCCGCAAAATTCCACAGGACTTGAGACAGCGGATTGAAAAAAATATGCTGCACAGAGATTTAAGTATCTGGAAAGGAAGCAGTGTCAAGATGTCTTGGAATTTTGACTGGTCTGAGCTTCCTGAGAAGATGTTCAGGCAGCACGAAGGTATGCTGCAGAAGTCACTGTACAATGCACGGCATTTCGGCAGGGGAATATCTTTGGAGACCATGAACCGCTTAGGTCTGTGGCAGAGTGACAAGATACCAGTGACAATCAGGAAGATTACAGGAGGTATCTGTGAGGATGCACTCATTATGCAGTGTGATACACACAAGTTTTTGACGTATAATATGCCTACTATGAACTGTGGCCAGGAGAATAGGATGGTAGCACATTTTGCGGAGGGGAAGAACGGAGACTATGTACAGAAAAAATACAACGAGAACCCGTACTTCGATGAGCACAGTTATGTGACTGAGGTCTCAGGTCTCGGTGCCGAGCACGGTGCAAAGGTCGGAAGAAAGTTCGCCAAGAACCTGCGTTTCGGAGTGGGTTATGGCATGCAGAAACCGAGGATGATGCAGAACTTCGGATGGACAAAGGAGTTCTGTGATGACCTGTACGAGAAAGTTGCAGGTGCCGCTCCGTGGCTCTTTGAGGTCATGGACAAGGTGCAGGATGTGGTTGTGAAGAGAAGATACATCAGGACGCTTGCCGGACGTAGGATTCATCTGAGGAAAGGCAGGGACCACGATGCGTATAAATATATGAACTATCTCATCCAGGGAAGTGCTGCCGACATGACAAAGAAAGCGACAGTCAACATCTGGAAGTCCCACAGCTGCGAGACAATGCTCCTGACCGTTCACGATGAGGACTGCTTCTCTGTCCCTATGGATGAGAGAGGGGTGGAGAGGATAGTGGAGCTCAAGCATTGGATGGAGCACAGCTCCGACCTGAGAGTTCCTGCGGTATGTGACCCTGAGATAGGCCCTAATTGGGCAGACGGAATAGAATATTCCCCTGAGTACGGAGACCTGCGGGAGTTCATAAGGACTGTGTTCAAGGCTATGAGGAACGGAACATTCTATGAGCTGAAGAAAAGTCTTGACAATTTTGACAAGGACAAGGAGAGCTTTGCAGAGTTCTGTGAAAATCTTGATAATGAGGAGGAAGATGATGAGGATGTGTAATCATTGTGGAGGTACTGACCTGACAGTGACGTATGACAAGGAGAACAATCTTACTTTCTTTTGTAAAAAATGTGGTTGTTTTATAGAAAAATATTATGGTGTGGTACCTATTGTGGAGCACATTGTTGGTGAGGGTGTGATTGTGACTTTTAATTACAAGGATGAAAAAGATGAGTGATTTTATAAAGAGAGCAAAAGCTTTTGACAGAGAACTGGAGGCATTGGAGAAAAAATATTGTGTGTCGATTTGTGCAGGCTATTCAACACCTGGGGACGATGAGAACTACCTCATGGTTTCTGACTGGAAGGACAAAGACAAGACTTTTGTAAAGCTGTATGCGCTGGATGATATGGAGGAAGCATGACAGACTGGTTATTACTTCTTATACTCTTAGCTATTATATTTAAAGGATTGACAAATGAAAAATGTTGTTGTAAAAATTTATAAATTTGATTTGAAAACAAAGAAGAAAGAATTAGGTATGACTGTTCCTTTGGAGTGGCTTTCAAAATTAGGAATTACCTATTGTAGAGGTTTAACACCTGATAGTATTGAAATGGGTACAGAGGCTTATAAAATATTTGAACAAAAAGTTAAGTTGTTTAAGGAGGAAGATGATGAGTGATTATGTGACAATTTACAAGTTCAATCATAAGACAAAGGAAAGGGAGTTCGGGATGCAGGTGAACAAGAAGTGGCTTCCTGCACTGGGCATCAACATTGAGAGCGACTTCAATGACATCACCTTCGGAGAGGAGGCTTACAGGATGTTTGAGAAGAAAGTGAGAATAGCAAAGAATATCTGTCCAGGAGAGGAGGTAAGTAGATGAATATGATAGTTAAGTTCAATGTACCAGAAGATGCAGTATGTAATTTTGAGGGGGAGACTGTAGAGAGACCACTGACAGTTAGTTTGTGGAGTCGTGTCAGCCTGGCAATGAGAAATCTTAGGATTCGGATTTGGTGGCTGATTAAATACGTAAGGATTAAGAAATGGTGGTAAGATGAAATCACAATATAAGAATGAGGCAGAGTTCAAGAGAGATTTTGTTGAGCTTCTGAGGAAAGCAGGAGGGACGCCGTTCTGTATCGAAAGTGAGGAGACTGAACCTGGCTTTCCTGATGTGCTTGAGATAAAGGGAGATAAGACTGTCCTGTATGAGATGAAGATTACTGACAGGCATGGTATCTTCAAGATGCAGAAGACCCAGCCGAGGTTCTATAAGACATACCCTAACCTTAAAATTTATGTGGTAGTGTGGGATAACGGCATGCACAACTATCTGACTGTGCCTGCCAAGATGGTAGCTGACAGATGTGCTGAGCACGGCAGCCTCAAGCTGGACATAAAGGAGTTCCTGTATGAGGCGGCTTTCAGTGAAGGTGAGGTGAGAAAAGGATGAGACTGATAGCACTTGGCAACGGACAGTATGAGGAGAGCAGAATGACAAACAGAGAGATAGTAGCAGAATACAATGAAGACGCTGTAGTGTTCACTGAGGACTGGTATGATGATGCCATAATCGCAGTGACCACAGAAGGTAATGTAATATACGATTACGACAGGCTTGCAGAGCTTCTCATGGAGCATGACAAGATGACCTGGGAAGATGCAGTCGAGTGGATTGAGTATAATATGATAAGAGGTGCGGCTTGTATGGGAACATACAAGCCGTATATAGCTCACACAATAGAATCACTTCGTGAGGATTACGAATGAAATACTTCATCATCAACACAGAGAGCTTCTCTCCGAAGGGGCTGGGAAGCCGGAGGGACATATCCGAGGATGACTTCCCTGAATGGGTGAAGGCTTTCCTGAAGGAGAACCCGGAGCCGTTCATCATCCTGGATGAGTCATCCAAGATAAAGACAACCCAGCCCTGTGCAGAGAGGAAGAAGAGCACAAGGACAAGGCTCATCAAGAAGCTTT
>Ga0247611_10000831_pt1 | contig 59610 bp, 61 predicted proteins | sample 177DNAGHGhighgp2_FD_192422 | JGI IMG/M metagenome (GOLD analysis project Ga0247611, IMG submission 192422) | Sheep rumen microbial communities from Palmerston North, Manawatu-Wanganui, New Zealand - 1770 DNA GHGhigh gp2 | ecosystem: Host-associated > Mammals > Digestive system > Stomach > Rumen... | reverse complement strand
CTAATATTATTTAATCTTTATCAAAAGATTTTAAATAATCTAATAATTCAATGCCTAAAAAACGATGGATAATTATAATCATAACAATTTTAATAGTTCTATGATTATCTATATTATACTATCTATACCAACCTTGAGAATTAAAAGATTGATGTACAACATGATACAAAGAAATTTGTAATAATGGTGAATGTTACTGTATTAAAGATTCTTGTACAAAAGAAGATATAAGATGTAAGGTTGAATCATTTCCGTGATATAAAAACCAATTTATTGCTGAACCCCAAAAAAATAAAAAATATACCTGTCCTCCAGAGTATGAGAATGTCTGTGAACAACTAAATATAAATTATGATCCTGATTGTAAATTATGAGAATGCTTAAATTAAATGCTAATGCCATACTAAAGAGAACTACGATATGAGCTTTTCCAACACAGAATTTATTACATAATTCTGTGCCAGAGGAGTTTAAAGTAGAGGAGTTATCCCCTATTCCTGAGTCTATTGTATTTAAAGATAGAAATCTATTCGATGCTTTTATGAAATCTCAGATGCTCCCTACTTATTATAATTGAGTTCCAAGTGATTATTTAAAAGGGGAGTTATCATGTTTTCATTAAGTTGCAGAGTAGTATTAAATTATTTTTGAGACACTCCCCCATTTTGGAGTGTCTTTTTTTATCACTATCGGATCAAAAAAATATAAATTTCGGATCAAAAAAATATAAATTTAAGAATAATTTTAAAAATTATATAATTTTTTAATCATGGAAGTATGAAAAATTTATCAGAAAATTATATGAGTGGTAAAAAAAATTATAAGGATAAAAAATTGAGAGAAATCACTTTTAATGCCAAAATAAGCGTTTCAAATTTGATGATTTTTTTACAAAAACCATCAGTTTTACCTCCTTGATAAAAAACATGCGAGATTTTTTTCTCGTCCGCATTCCTTGATAAGACACTAGTTATAACCTAGCATTATTCAATCGTATTTTAGCTATTTTATATGTTTTCATATAATTATGTATAAAATATATTGATAGAAAGCCTAAAAAGAGGATCTGAAAAAGCTAAAATACAGGTACTAATTGATATTCGTTTCTAATATTGTGCAAAGTAAGAAAATTATACTGCTCCAGAACAGTAGTAAAAAAATCTACTACTTTATATTGAAATAAAAAAATTATTTTTTATAATATATGCAGTTGTCTGGTAAAATAATTAGGAATTAAGGAATCTGAGGATTCTTGAAAAAAAGTAGTAATACTTTGCACAAGATACACAGTAAGACTAAGAACATTAATATCTCAAATAGAGGAAAGCTCTCTAGAGTAAAGTATTCTAGAGAGTTTTTTCTTATTTAAAATTTTACATTGTGCCATGTAAAATCAACATAGTGCAACGTAGAATTTACCCAATTCAAATAAGGGTTTTAATCACACCATAAGGAAAAGCTGTAGAATACAATAGGGAATGTGGAAACCAATGCATTTTGAATCTTTCTAAATCAAGGTGCTGTACAGATGATTATCTCTTCACGTTCCCATAATCATTTAGTTATAGCATCTTCATTTAGATTGGTTACGCGTTATCTACAGCCGAAGTCAAAAGACGCCTCTATGATAAAGAGATAAAGCTGTAGATACGCAACCTAGAAAGATGAAGGTGATTAGCTTTATCTTTTTCTTTACCCAAAAAAATGACAAAGTTAGGCCGATTAGCTGCATGAACAATCATTTATATCGCTGCATTTACAACCATATGATTTCATACCTTCAGTCTTTTAGCTTTGTTTATTTATATCCTAGGCGAGAAAAAGAGGAAGAAACTTTTATCTTTAATTTTTAAACCACATTAGAAATGCAGAGAGACTCATTTGTTTTTTATGAGTCATTCAGCAAAGCAATCAACATTCTTCCAGAAGCAAATCAGTTACATGCCTATAAATTTATCACTGATTATGGGTTGTATGGAGTTGAACCAGAACCAGAATTAGATCCTCTAGCCTATGCTATTTTTGTTATGGCTAGACCTCAAATGGATGCTAATAACAAGAAATTCATCAACTGAAAGAAATGATGAAGACCAGTGAAAAATTGGGATTTAGGAGAAAAACCTAAGGATGTAAAAGACCAAGTAAATCAAAAACCTAATGTAAATGCTAATGAGAATGACAATGTGAATGCTAATGACAATGCTAAACAAAAACAAAAAAAAATTAACAAAAAAGTAACGTATTCAAAAGAATTTGAGAGTTTTCGAGCAGCTTATCCTAAGAAAAAATGAAAGCAGAAAGCTCGAGAAGCATGGGAGAACGCAATAAAATGAGGTAACGATCCAAAAGTATTGATTACTAAAGCATGAGAATACGCTACAGAAATCAAACTCAAAAGAATCGAAGACCATTATATCAAATTCGCTCAATGATGGCTTAATGATTGAAGATTCGATGATGATTACTTTACAGGTAAACTCCAAGTATTACCTACAAATGATGAGATTTATTAATCTTACTGCTCTTTATTACCATAAACACTATGAAAAATAATGACACGTACACTAGTTAATAAACTCACAGATGAAGAGAAAACAGAAGCTAGAGATTATGCATTAAATCTTATTAAACTTCCTTATGAAGAGGTAAAAAACTTAGCAAGGACTTCAAGAACTCATAGACTCTTATTCACTAGATTCTTCAGATTAGCTAAAGATGAATTACATGAAGCTATTAAAGAGAAATTCTTAGAACCAGAATGAAAAGAAAGAGCTGAGAAATTAGAAATAGAAATCTTAGATCTTATGAAAGAAAACAGACTTAAATTCATGTATGATTATTGAATTGATCAACTAGAACACTGAGAAGTGAAATATCATATTATCAGTCACATCCTGACTTCTCATAAATTCTGAAATGATGAGATCTTGGTTATTTGAATCCCATATTATTCAACTCATGCTCAATGTGATAAATTCTGATACAAATTAGAGATAAAGAAATCTGAAGTTCCTCAACTGTTCAAGAAATTTATCTGTGAAATGAAACGATATCAATGAAATGCATTTTTAACTTCAACTAAAAGATAAGAGATGAAGCTTACATATTTTGGTAAAAATATTTCAGATTATGAGATTTATTTACTAGAAACCTCAAAAGGCTTTTTAACTTTCTTAGAAAAATTCTGAGTGCATTGAATTATTGAATATGATTCATTCTTAGATTGAGAGAAAAAGATTTGTTTAGAAGAATTTCTAAAACGAAAGTAACTGGGGTTTCTTGATGTTTAATAATGAGTTTTAATTTTGATTTATTGATTATATGATTGTATTTTTATTCTTTATTATGAATTAGAATGAGTATCCAATTACCTACTATCGATATTAAATGAAAGAAATATGTGTTAGTAAAAGACAGAATCTGATTTTTTAATGATCATTTTCCTAATGGAAGTATTGTTTCTCAGAGAATAGAAACTCATGAGGAATGAGTCGAGATTTTTAAAGCTATTGTTACTCCTGAGTGTGATAAACCTAATAGATATTTTACTTGATATGCTCAAGCTAGGTGGTGAGATGGGTTTATTAACAAGACTTCAGCGTTAGAGAATGCTGAGACTTCTGCTATAGGGAGAGCTTTAGCGTTTATGGGGATAGGGATTAGTGATTGAATAGCATCTGTTGAGGAGGTTTCTAAGGCTATTTGAGGTGAAAAATAGATAGCTTTTAAATTTTTTAATTAGCTATTTTGATGTCTAGAGTTATTCATGTTAAAGAGAAGGAGTATTATGATTCTTATCTTTGAGAGAAGACTTCTTATTCTACTTTTATTGCTAGAGTATTGAGGTATAAGTTAGATTTTGAGACTGCTATCTTAGTTGGGAAATTAGATGATTCTAGATCTAGGTTAAGAGAGAGATGGGAGAAATATAGAAATAATGATGCTGATTGGGTGTTTTGGAATTCTTATAAAGGAAGTGATAGAGTATGTTATAGGTTTTTTAAAGAAAAGCTTAGAGCTTGAATGAGTAGGGAGAATGCTATTAGGAGAGGTGATAAAAGATTTAGGTTCCTTAAATTTAAAAGAAAACTTAAAAATAGTTGTTGATTAGATAGATGATCTAGTAAGGAGTTAGAGAAGAGAGAAAGTTATTACTTTATTGAAGTTAGATATTTACCTGAGATAGCTGAAGTATTTAGGAAAGTGTATTTAGAAAGAATTTCAAAGAATGAAGAAAGAATGCTTTATTGTGAGGCTTGTGAGATGGATGAGTTAATTAGAGAAAATAAGCAATTAAAGAAAGAATTAGAAGTATTTAATAAATGGAACCCTTTATAGATTATAGAGGGTTTCTTTTTTTCTTTTTATTTACTCTGGAATTTAGCTGGGAAATCATCAGTATATATCTGTTTATATCAGTATTTTTCTTTTTGAATATGGATAATAAAGAATTAGTTCTTCAATCATTTACATGAAATGATGTTAAAGTTTTTTTGTCTGTTTGAGAATATCAAGCTGGTTGATTATATATTTTGGTTGTTGAAGAAGAGACTTGAGAAGATTATTGTGATTTATCTGTATTTGTTAAACCTTTAGAAAAGAGAAATCAGATTTGTGTTGATATAAATAATTGTCCTCATGCTGAGGAGTTTATTAGAAATTATAATTTATGAGTTAAAATTTGAGAGATAGATTCATGATTTGTTAGTTATCCTATTTATGAGATGGATCTTGATGAATTAAGAGAATATGATCCTTTAGGAGTTAAAGATTTTGAGAAAGATACTTTGAATAATGAAGAGTTGGGAGATCAGAGAACTGTTTGGGATGCTTTAAGAGGAAATTAATATTTCGTTCTATTTATATATCTTTCATCATCATTTTTTTTGATTTAGATATTGAAAATATTTTTGATATTTTTAATCATATTTATGTTTTAGTTGGTTATGGTTGAATGAGATTTTTTTTAAATTTTATTAGATTTAATTATGGAAAATCCTTTGCCATTATTTAAATTTGTTTATAATTGAGCTGATGTGTGAGGAGTTTATGTAGATATAGTTGGTTTAAGATGAAATTATTTTTGACCTCAGTACTTCCTTTCTGATACTAGCTTTGAATGACATATAGATTATGAATATGTAGCTAATACTGAAACAGGGAAAATTTGTAGTGCTGATTATACTATTGAAGATTTTTGTAGTAAAATTGCCTTTTATGAAGTTACATCTCAAGAAGAATTAAGAGAAGATTTTTTATCTAATTTTGAAGATAGTTTATGAGATAAATTGTATGGGAATCATCGTGATAATCATTCTTCCTATTGTGAATCTTCAGACTATCTTAAAATGACTTGATATAAGAAATGTATTAGATTAGCTAAGAAAGAATTTGATGTGGCTGGTTTGGTTGATAAATGGAATGAATATTATTTATCTGAGATAAAAGATTATTTATTAATATATTTTAAATTTCATTATTTTAATCAGTGATTACGTGTCCCTATGAGTGATTTTTTAAAGTTTCCTGAAATACGTGATCATTTAGATCATTTTACTATTCATCAGTTATATCCTCCAATTCTATTAGAAGATCAAGATAAAATGGAATGTATGTTGTTGGATAAATGTATGGATATTATAAGAAATTTCCGAAAATTTAATAATATTAAATGAGATAGTGCGACAAAATGTAATCTTCAGAGTATGAAAGATTGAATTAGGTTATTGCCTAGAATTATTGAATTATTAGAAAAAGATTCTGGAAGATTAAAAGAACTTTGTAGATAAAAAATTATACTTAAAGTAAAAAATTCTGATTGATTTATTTGAAAGGGAAAAAAGTTGAAAATATTAAAAGTAATGTTATATTATAAATCATAATGAAATATTTATTTATTACTCAAATGTAATGGACGTTTTTAAAAAAAAGTTATTAAATGAGTTTGTTTGATGACAACAATCCGTTCAATTTGTTATCCCTGTTTATCAAAGAAATTACGTATGGTGAAAGGAAAATGTAGAACAGTTACTTTTAGATATTAAAAAAATGATTCCTACATTGGATGATCCGAATAAATATCATTTCTGTTGAAGTATAGTTATGATTCAATCAAAGAATTTATGATTTTTTAGTCAGTATACTATAATTGATTGACAACAAAGGCTAACTACTATTTTTCTTATACTTCAAGCACTTAAAAAGATTTTCCCTGAACAAAGTGTGGTCATTACTGACACTTATTTAATGAATAAACACGCTCAACAAGTTGTTTGATTATGAATTACAGGTGATAGTAAATTTAGATTAAAACCTCTTGTATCAGATGATAATGTTTATGTTAAAATCGCTAATGAAGAAGAGCTTTGAGAAGAGGATAAAAAATCAAATGTATATAAGGCTTATAAAATTATTTATGACGAATTAATGAATCGAAAAAACAAAGATTTTATTGATTTTAGTAAAATATTGTTGGCAATTGATAAACTAGAAATTGTTTTGATACAGCTTAGTAATAATGAAAATCCACAACAAGTTTTTGAATCAATCAATTCCACTTGAGTCACATTAAAACAATCGGATTTGATTAGAAATTTTGTGTTAATGAATAAAGATGATGCTTTCCAAACAATGGTTTATGAGGACTATTGGAAATTAATAGAATTTAAATATGTTAAAACAGATAATTTAAAGGAATTTTTCAGATTTTATATATCCATAAAAAAAACTAATACTATTCCTGACAAAAGAGTTTATGATGAATTTGTTAAATATTATACTTCACAATTATCAAATTGAATTCAAGAAATAGAGATACTTAAAGAAATATTAGAATATTCTAAATTCTATTATTATATAACTAATAATTCATCTGAATTATGAAATGTTAAAATAGAGCAGGCCTTGGTAAGATTCAGAGAGATAAAGAGTAACATGCCAATTCTTGTTTTGATGGAAGCTTTAAAACTTTTTAATGATGAAAAAATTTCAGATGATGATCTGATTGATACTATAAACTTATTCACTAATTATATTATGAGAAGAGGAATTTGTAATGAAAGATCTAACCAGATTTCTTCTCATTTCTGATGAATGTTATGATCAATATATAAAAATTTCAACTGATGAGACTTGTCTTTCTATGATTCTAGTGTAAAATATTTCTATGAAAAAAGAATGACATGAGCCCATATTCCTACAGATGAGAATATAAAAGAGCATTTCTTAAATGATAATGAATATTCAAATTGATATACAAAATTGGCTCTTGAAAAGATTGAAAATAACCAAAACAATTTGCCTATTTGAAGCTTAAATATTGAGCATGTAATGCCTCAAACGTCTAATGATTATTGGAAATCAAAAATTAATGAATGAAGTGTTTATGATGATGTTGTTAATAAAATTGGTAATTTAACATTAGTGAGTGAGAGAGATAATTCTAAAATGAGCAACAAGGATTTTGACTCAAAGAAAAAAGTTTTACAAAAAACAAATCATGTTAATCTTAATGTTAGGATATTAAGAGAAGATGAGTGGAATGAAAATATTATCAATAAAAGATCTTTAGAATTAGTTGAACAATTTAATGAAATTTATCCGTTCCCTAATATGGATAAATTTGGATCTGTTTGAGAAGATACAATTTCATTGCCTTGAACATTCCCATTAGATTTTGATTTAGATGTTATTTGATTAGAAATTACAGGTCTTTCTTATGATTGACAATTATATCCTTTAAAATATCGAAAACAGTTATTGCCTACTGTCGCTAAGATTTTATACGATCTTGATGAACAAAAATTCCGTGAAATTGTAAAGGATAATATAATTCATAAATCAACATATAACTCAGATAAGTCAGATAGAGCACCAATTCTTGCCGATGAATCAAATAAAAATGAATTAGTTGTTGCGACAAAAATTGATGATACAGATTATTATGTTGAATGAGTATTAAATGCAAGAGTATGTAAGGAATACACTAGACAATTAACTGAGCAATTTTGAATAACAGACTTATTTACTATAGATTTAGCAACTAGTTAAGTATTCCTTATTTTTTATTCATATTTTGTTTGAATAATTATATTATTGGTTATAATTTACATTATTAGAAAAGTAAAAAGGAAAAAAAGTTCTTCCTATTTGGGGGCTTTTTTTTGAAATGTAAATAATGAAATTATATTTTTTATTTGATTGCAAAAAATAAAATAGTATAAGATTATAAGTATAACGAAAATTTAATCGAATTAGATGATATTAATAATTACAACCTAGAAAAATTAAATTGAACAAGAATTATAAATAGAGTGTTTGAAAAAATAAATTATTGTGTATGCTGTGATTCAGATATAAATTTGAAAATTATTAATATTTCTAATGATATAAAATATCTAAAAAATCCAGAAAATTATGTACCTGTTTGCGATATTCATTACAAAATGTATTTAAGATGATATTATAGATTTTCTAAATCTTGAAATATAATAATAGAAAAAGAAGATAAGTTAATCAACAAAAAAATGCATATATCAAAAAGACTCTTAAATATTTTTAGATAAAATAATGATTAATTAATAATTCTCTTATTTTTGAATTTGCCTTTTTTAGATCAATTAGAAAAGAGAAATCAAATTTGTGTTGATATTAATAACTGTCCTCATGCTGAGGAGTTCATTAGAAATTATAATTTATGAGTTAAGATTTGAGAGATAGATTCATGATTTCTTAGTTATCCTATTTATGAGATGGATCTTGATGAATTAAGAGAATATGATCCTTTAGGAGTTAAAGATTTTGAAAAAGATACTTTGAATAATGAAGAGTTAGGTGATCAAAGAACTGTTTGGGATGCTTTAAAGGGAAATTAACAATTATTCAGATTCATTATATTCAAAAGCTAATTTCTTTTTAATGTCTGAAAATGATTGACTTATTAGAAATTCATCATTTGGAGATATTCATGTATTTAAAACATAGACAAAATCTTCTTTTCTGTAAAATCAATCTTTAGAAACATTAACTGAATCTTCAACTGAATCACTTTTAGAAAGTAAACATAAATATTGAAAATCCTTATTTATATATCTTGTATCATTATTTGGATGTGCTTTTGTATAATGTTGATTTGGAGTAAGTAAAATCAAATTCTCAACAAATGATTCAATTTGAGGGAAATCTCTTTTTGGAAAAATATGATGAACTTGGGTTGCAGGTCAATTATCACCTCTAACTTCACTAACATCTCAATATCTTTCTTTTATCAGTCTTTTAGCTTTATCAACAGTAAATCTTACAAATGCATTTTCTTGTGTCGATGTAGAAGATATCCTATTTTCATACTCTTGCCTAGTTTCTCATTTATTTTTTTCCAAATCTCTCCAATTTTTTCTATTATACATAAGTTCATCATATGTTATTATATCTCTTGAAAAATTTCATCTAATAGTTCAATGAATTTTCCTTTGATAACAAAGAGGATTTAGAACTTTTGTAAAAATTCTTCTAACTTCTAAGTCTCAATTTATTGGTGTATAGTTTTTTATAAATTCTCAATATTTATCTTTTAATTCTTTAAATTCTTCTTTTGTATTGTTTTTAAAAAAATCATCAAAAATATAGAAAATTTCACTATCCTTGAGAACTTTTTCTAAATATATTACTAGGAATGTTAATGCATTTCTTTCTTTAAATGAAATATATTCTAATAAGTCTTTCCTATTTATAGAAAAATAATTACGAGTTCATTGCTTTCTCAAATTTAAAACATGAGAATATCAAAGCATTCTTAATGGCTGTGAAAAAAATTTATCATATTCATTGCTAGCAGAATCTGTATCAACAGATGGTTTATTAAAAATTTCTTTAATGTTTTCATTAGCAAAATCACTTTCCCATATATCATTTGCAGTAAATTCTATTTCAGTATTTCAATTTGTAAATTGAAGTATACAATCTGCTATGATACATAATACATCTGGTGTTACTTTCTGGTCCATAAAACGAGCGTCTCCTGACTTACGAATACTAAGATTATATTTATTTAAATGCTCTATTATTTGTTCTTCCATTATTTAATCTTTCAAAAGTAAAATACTGAATTATTATCAATATTTAAAGACCTTGTTCACAAATTTCTAGCAATTGAATAAAATTTAGAAAATTCATCTGTTCAAAAATATCATAAATCCTTTTTTGTAATTTTTTCTCAATCTTTTAGTAAAAGTATAGCTACTGATCAATCGGCAATACAATTTTCAGGCATAAAACAAGCTCTCGGATAATAAGTTAAATTAGGGACAAGAACTGCTCATTTACAATTTAAAAATTTTTTCACTGAAAAAGGTTCAATATTATCAATATAAGAATCATATCAAGGAATATCTAAAATTCAGTTTGATATAATATTCCTAGATTTTAAAACTCTATATTTTCAAGTACTTTTTGTATGTTTTTTTGTAATTTGTCTATCTCTATAGGATTTAAAAATATCAAATTTTAATTTTTGAGCAATATTATCAAAGAAAGCATCACGATAAATTAGCCAATATGGGTAACTATTATCAGTAATGTACTCTTGTGCTTTTTTTTCAACAAGATTTGTAATATATGAATCAATGATAACACCATTATTATTTCCTTTCTTCTTTGAATTTAACATTATATTTATTGTTTCAATTTTTACTCATTTAAATCATTTTTCTCAGAAATCAATAATAGATTCCAAATATCTATCTCAAATTAATTTTCTAGTTATAGCAAATTCTGGGGCGTTCAATAAAGATTTAGGGACAATTAATGAAACAAAATTTCAACATGATATAGCCTTTTCAATGAAAAAGGAAAAAATGTTATTAGTCTCTTTATTTTTAAAATTTTCTTGGTATTCAAACAACAACTTTTTATCTGTCACTTTTCAATAAGGAGGATTTCATATGACTATATCGTATTCTTTGATAATCTTATATTTAAGAAAATCACCCGAAATAATATTAATTTTTACGTTCTCTGGGATATTTAGTTTTTTTAAAAGTATTTTCAAAATTTCTAATGAATCATCATCAACATCAACAACATCTATTTCAACATACTCAACATCCTCATATTTCTTTATTAATATAGGCAAAAAAGCTCAAATTCAAACTGATGGTTCCAATATTGATAACTTTCTAAACAGTTTTGGAGACGGTAAATATTTTACTATATTGAAAACTATATCTTGACTTGTATAGTATGCTGCATTTTCAATTCTATTGGAATTGGATAACTCTGAAATAACAAGAAGAGTATTATATGTTAATTTTAATGGATTCTTTTTAACAAAATTTTTCAAATTTGTTATTTCGCTAAGATTATATTCAGAAATAATATTCTCAATCTCCTTTATTGAAATACTTTTTTCATCTAGTTTTTCTTTAATTTTATGAGCTATTTGCTTAAAAATGTTTGTAGGAACTGCCTCTCAAATCGAATGACGAATATTCATTTCTTCTTTCTTCAAGAAAATTCTCTTTTCATCAAGTGGTAATGAATTTAATTCTTCAAAAGTTTTGTTAGTCCAATTGAAAGATTCAGGTATTGTCATCATTCTCATCAATTCTCTAACACTAAATACACGGTCATCAATAGGATGAACAGTATTTTGACTGGCCAAAATATCATTTCTCGTATGTATACATGGAGCCACCTTATTATAAATCTGTCTTGTATACTTATCAGCATTTTTATTTTGATTTTGTACCATTTCTCAATCAACTAATTTGTGAGGTCTTTTTTTAGGATCCTTATTATCAAATGCAGATTCTCATTCTTTTAAATCTTTTATCCATTCTCTCATATTTTCAGAATAAGGTCTGAATTGATGATATATATCCTGATTAGAAATTTCTCACATTATTTTAAGAGATGGTAAATCTCAGATTACCTCATATAAAGTCTTCTCTTCAGAATAATCTGGGAATAAATCTATAGGCGTTATGTTTTTCTGGTCTTTCCTAACTCAAATTACTAAAGTCCTTGTTCTACTAGAATTACTTCAATAATTTTTAAAATTAACAACTTTCCCAAAAAAATTATATTCTCAAGATAAATTTACATCAATTGCTTCTCATATTTCTTTATCATTTCAATCTAAGTCCGTACAAATAGTTTTTAAAAATGCACTAACATTTTCAAAAATAAAGAACTTAGGTTTAATTTGTTTGATTAATTTGATTGACTCTACAACAAGAGAATTTCTTCATTTTTCATCTCATTTTTTATGATTTGCAACGGACATTCATTGGCATGGTGGTGTAGCAATCAAAACATCAAGATCTTGCAACTTATTTTTGGCTAAATATTTTCTAATATTATCTAATAACTTTTTTTTGATCCCTTTTTCTCTAATATCTCAACAAATATATCAGTCATCGTTTACACATTTATTGTTATATTTCTGTATATTCAATCTTTTTTCTAATATTTCAACAGTAGAAATACAATCATATCACTCTAACTTAAATCAATAGCATCAAATTCCAGCTCAACTAAAAAGACTAATATATGAGTTTTTTTCGTTTAACTTTTTTTTCACCATATGAGAAAATTAATATACATAAACATCTTTAAAATTTATGTTTTTATTCTTATTTTTCAAACATTTTAAGAAAGATCTATAACCATTTTTTTATTTTAAAGGAAAATGTAATATTGAGAGCTTACTTTTTATATGCTTATTTATAATGATAATTATCATGTGCTTCCAATAATCCTTTGCTTATCCATCTTCTATATCCCTGTAAGTGTTTTTTTATCATCTTCAGGTAAAACTCCCTTAAAACATTTTTCTTTTAATTTATGAACATAATTCATATCAAAATCAAAGATTTTCAATAACATTTAATCCCCATGAAAAAATTTAATATTATGAAGGAATTGTTCAATCATTAATAAATTATAATGCATTTGTCTAAAAGCTCATTGAAAAGGTATCTCATAAGAATTATCATTAATTTTACTTACATTTTGTTCATTATAAATATCTATAGTTTTATCAGAATCTCATATTCTATACCTTTTAAATCATTCTCATTCTCAAATATAATTTAGCATGATATGTTCACACATTTCAATATTATAAAACAATTCAGAATCATTATTTAATCATCAAATGTTACAATCAGTTGACTTAAAAAAATCTTTTCAATATTTTTTATTGTATTCATCAGCATCCTTAATAAATTTAGCATAACGCCTTTCTTCATTTCAAGCTAGAGGATATAAATTGATCCATTTCTGTCTCTCTTCATCATTATTAATAGATTCAAGTTTTAACAATATCTTTATAAGATTAATATCGTTTTTTATCATTACTAAAGGAATATCAAACTTCTCAGCAACATGAAATAGATCAGAACTAAAAGCTTCTTTCTTATCAGCTTCAGTAGCTAATACAACATTATTTTTTACATATTCTTTAACTTTATTCTCAATATTTTCATAATCAATATTAATAAATTCATATCACCAAACTTTATCACTAAACCAAAGATAAATATTGTTCATTATCAAATAGTGGATTATAAAATTTATAATTAAGCATTGTACCTTATTTAAAAAGGTACTTTAAAGGCAATTCTTCATAATCTTCTAAACCTCATTCATAATCAAATTGATGTCCAACTCAGGGAAGTTTAATAAGATCAATATTATTATTTAGTTTTTCAAGTAAAGGAAAATAGAAGAAATCTGGATCTTTATCTCACATGAGAATAGTTCATTCTCAATTGAACTCATTTAATCATTTAATTAATTTAGTATTATTAACTCTTAATACTGGATTAACCAGCAATATTCATTTTATTTCAGAATATTTATATGCATATCTTCAAACAAAGTTTCCTCATGCCGAATATCACATAATATACAGTTTTGAGCATCAAAATTTCTCATTTATTAAATTTATTGCCTTATCAAAATATTCTTCTGAATAGTCCCATGAACATTTAGGATTTTCAACAATAGCGACAGGATATCAGTATTTAGTAACTATCTTCCATCCCATTCTGTGATTTTTACTCATATATCATTCAGTAGTTCAATCTAGTCAAACAAAGAGAACAAAAGCAATTTCATGGTTAAGATAAGATTCAAGATTAGAATTATAATTATAATAATCGATTCTCACAGAATTATTTTCCTTTCAAATTGTATAATTCATACGACGATAATATTCCATTGAAACTTCAATCATAATCATATATTATCAATTAAATATTTTGTTTTTCCTCCATTTTGATATAATTTTAAATCTTTTTCTTCGATCTTAATTCCCTCATGATATTATAAAAATCATTTCATAATTTTGGTTGTTCATCTTTCTTTTTTTTATCATTTTTCTTTTTTATAGAATCTGTATTAACTCTATCTGAAGTAGTTCAAGATATATTAGAGTATCATCAACATCATTTAGATCTTCATCACCAATTTCATTTTGATATTATTTTCATTCTATAATTATTAGAAAATAAAATTCTACCATCCATCAGAGAAATCCTCATATTTAACTCAATGATCACATATAAATTTATATAGTCTCCAATAAGAATCTATCTCATTAAAAGCAAGATAGAAAAGTGAAAATATAAATCTATTTGAATCATTCCATCAACTTTCCTCTATAATATTTTTTTTCCAATCATCAAAATTAACTTTTCAAACAATACCAGGATTAGCCTCAATAATTTCATTAACTAACTTTTCAACTTCTTCAGCAGGAATAGTATAACTCACAAATGTATCTCAAATCCTTTCTGGTTTACAGTCACATCAACTTCAATAAACTCAGATTCTTCAATCCATATAGAATGTAATTTCTGTATTAGAATCAGAACATTCAAATAGTCTAGCTTTTGCCATGAGAAAATTAGAAGTAGTAAAACTATCTTTAACTCTAGAAATATTTTCCTCATTTTCAACTCAAGAATAATTATTAATTCAAAACTCCTCATCATCTTTTATTCAAGTTAATACCTTGAACATATCAAGTGGACTCCCTAATTTAGCTGCTAATATTTTATTGATTGTTTCTCAAGGAATAGGATCTCATTTTTTCCATCATTCTGGATAATAATTCTTAGGATTAATCTTATTCTCAACTAACAATGATACGAATTTTCATTTTTGAAAATATGCTAATCATTGATCAAATGCTATAACAAGTCTATCTTCTCTTGTAATCTGTTCTACTGATGGTAAATTTTGAGATTTATAGACTTCATTAAATCTCATTTTATATCTAAAAAGAAACTCTTTATGAGAAGTTTCTCATGCATATAAAAGATTAACTCTTCATCAATATAATTCGATATATTCTTCTCTCTCCATTGTAATTATTTGTTAGTAGATAAATCTAAATCTTTAATATTCTTTTTAAACTGATCAATATACACCAAATTAGCTCTTCAATGTTTTTTAGATAATTCTTTGATATGTCCTACTTTCTGATATCAATATTCACAACTAATAATAACATCATCACTTAACATCTCTAATAAGAACTCATTAATAGCAAATCAGCAACAGCAATACTTAATTCATCTTCTACTTCGATTTCCTAATTCACAGATAAGTTTTCAATCTTTATTATATCAAATTAATGAATCTAAAAACCAAACAAATCTAAAGTTTTGAATAAGTATTTCAGAATTTTCCTTATACATTTTTTAATTTTTAAATAATAAGATAAATACGTAGAAATCTGAATAATTTCCCTAATAAACAAAAAATACATTCGGCCAAATCTATTAATTAGATTTTCAAATGTATTCAGTAATTTATAGTACTTACCTATAATTTCTTAAATGTAAGAACGGTGAAGTTATCAAACTCTTCCGATCGCCCTTTAGCATTTTTTTATAGTGGTTTGCAAGTAGGTATAAATCCATCCACATTCTTAAATCCGATATAATTATATATAGCAATTTATTAATTTCAAGGGAAAATGAAAATTCAGAAAAAATAGAAAATAGGATGCCTACTACAACATCCTACTTTCTCAAGAAAATATTAATTATAAGGAAATGTTCTTAATAAAAAACGACACTCTCTAACCCATTCAGGTTCAATAACAAACATATCTTTTTGCTTCTTCATAAATTTATCTACTTTCTTATATATAAAGATTGCAGTTTCTCGTTGTAAATTTTCAAGTGTTTCCTCTTCTCAAACAGGTCCAAGAATAGTTTTTTTAGTTCAAATCTTTATAACTCAATTTTCTATACAAGTTTTAGGTCACTTAAGTTCGTTGATTTTATTTATCATTAATTCTTCTGTATGTCGGAAATCTTTGTTCATTTGATATAATTATTTGATAGTAAATATATTAACTTATAGGTAAACCACCCCTTATTTCCCAACTTAAGGATTTTCATTCAAGTTTTTCCAAATCTTTCAATATCTGATAATTGATTATATCAGCATATTCAAAACATAAATCATTGATAGCAGCTTTTACATCTTCACTAAAGAAATACAGAATATCTTCAATCTTTTCTTTAAGTTCTTTATCTTCATTGAATACTAATATTTTTTCTAATACAACTGCTTTTTCATCGTTATATGGCATTCTTTCTAAATAATATTTTAATAATTTAGTAATTGCTCATCTATTCCAATGTTCTTTTTTATTCTTTCTAATGAGTCTATTTGTAGTTATTTGATCTTCCATTTCATAAAAGTTTTAGCAATTAAAAAATCATTATTTCATTCATCTCATATACTAACTTCTAAACTACTTATTTTTTTAGTAATAAGAAAAATATAATGTTTCTAATTTAACTTATTATTTGTTTTTACTTAAGCATTCACCATTGATCTGCTTCTATTTCTTCTTTTTCAATGTAATACTTATTGTTCTTATTAGAGATAGAGATATTGTAATAGTCTTTATCTGATTGCCTCTTTTGATTAAAGTATTCTAGTAGTTTTTTGCTTGTTACTATAAAGCATTTATCATCATCTGCATGTACAACAAATACATAATAAGGGTTTTCTTCTAGATATTTGTTGAATGATTTTTTATTTATTGAATAATTATATTTCCAATTTTTATTTGTGTTTGATGTTTTTACTTGGATGAGAAATTGTTTTTTGTTTTTAATAGCAACTATGTCTATTCAGTCATCAACTGACATTAAACAACTATAATATCAGTTGAATAGCAGTTTACTACATACTAAGTATTCTCATCATTTTCCTGTAAATTGTGTATTTTTCTCTTCTTTTTTATCTATTTCTATTTCTCATTTTGTCTTATTTTCGTCTAATTTTTCCTCATCTCTATCACATTTTTCATTGAAGATATAGCGTCATTTATTCGTTCTTATAAAGAAAGAATTTTCTCAATAATCTTTAATATCCTGAGATATATAACTATTCATTGTATGTTCAGGAGTTTTTCAATTTGTAGAGATTAAATTATCTTCAATTGCTTTGAAAGTAATTTCTCTATAAGATAATGGTCTATTAATCCCTTTTAGGATTGTTATTGCAGCTTTTTTGAATGAATACATTTTAATTTTAGATTATTGATAATAAATATTAATTTAGTTTTATTATTTATTCATTCCTCTCTAATTCATCCAAAGTTTTACCTTCAGATTTCCATTTACTCCATCAGTTAACAGCTCTTCAACAAATCACTTCAGCTGCTGCACTAGGAGATCTAAAAGTATAATCTTTTAAGAAAGTTACAGTATGTGTACGAGAATCTTTTTCTATAATTCAATCTAGATATAATTCTTTTCTAGCTCTCATAATACGAATATTATGTTTATCATAGACATGATATGCTAATTCACTTCATTTATAAACAGTAAATCATCAATCACTGTATTCTCAACTTGCTTTGTATTCTCTTTCATCAATAGTATAGATTTTTTTATGGAGTAATGAGTCTAGACTCTTAAGCATCTTATCATATGAGACAGAAAGCTTAACATATAATTCAAATCTTTGTTCGGGATCTGGAGCTGAGATATAAGCACGATAACGTAATAATTCTTCTTCAGCATCTCTTAGTTGTTTAGAATAATAATCTCATATTATTCAATAGGTTTTTTCTGATGCATCATCAGCTTCTCAAGAAACAAAGTTTCTTAGTGTTCTATCTGACATTTCCATATTCTCTCATAAACTCGTATAGGTCTGAGTAGAGAATGCAATTAGCTTTTTTAAGGCATTGAATGCGTCAGATTTTGTTATAACAGATCAATAATTTAGATTTCTTTCTTCTTTTAGCCTTCTGTTTTCTTCTTCTAATTCATGAAGCCTTTTAAGCATCTCTTCCTTTGATAATTCTTCTATCATTTTAATTTTGCGTACAAAGTAAATATTATTTGATATCCTTATATCTCTCTGAGTTTAATATGTCCATCATGATCTTTAATGGAGACATAACTTCTCCTCATAGTAATGAAGTCATTATTGAAGGACTGAAACCTGAAACAAGAGCAGTTCTCTGCTCGTTATATTTTACTGGTAGATTTCCTATTCTACCATTAATATTCCAGAAAATTATTCTTGGTGCTTCATAACCAGCTTCTTCAAATTTTTCTTTTATTACTTGATAATTTGTATTTTGACCTCCACAATCATCAAATTCCATATCAGAGAAAATGATTACTGATTTAGGTAAATCATTTTGACGTAATTCGTTATCTAATGCAGTTTTTAGGATTAAGTCAAAAGCTGCTTGAACATTAGTGTTCATATTCCATTCAGCGTGTGAAAGCTGATTGAATTTTTCTGTGATTGTTCCTTTTAGGTATTCCATTTTTGGATTATTACTAAAAGTAATAAATGCGTCCTTGAATACTGATTTATTTCTTTCTGCCACATAGATTCCAAGTGATACTGCTACTGAGATTGGTAATCCGTGCATTGACCCAGATACATCAACAATAGGCAAAAAACTTTCATCATTATTGATGTAGTTAGGAAGATTTTTCCATTGTTCATCGATAATTACTTCGTTATCTCACCTCAACCATGAAATATATAAATCATGAGGCCAAAGTACTGATGATTTAATCTTTTCAGGTGTTTCTCCAACAAAGTCTAGGAATCTTGTGCTATCATGTCTTTCAAAAGCATTTTTATAAATATTAAAAGCTCTAGAAGGAACAGCTTCATAGTTGATATCTTCCCATTTTCTAGCACTCATTTTTTGTTCTACTGCTTTAGTATTTTCTACTAGAATTTTTCTCAATTCTTTTGGAGTTAACTTTAGTTCTTTTCTTGCTAATTCAAATACTTTACCTTTTCTAGGGAACCATTTACAGAATAACCCAAAAGTTTCTGGATCTTTCTTTTCAAATTGCTCAACGATGAAATCTTTAGCAATTTCAGGGTGCTTTTCATATACAGAAAATACATCGTCCCATCTTCCGTATGTTGGGATGTATTCTAAGAAATGATGTTGATCCTCTAATGATAGAGAATTATATATTTCTCTGAAAGGTGTTCTTACCCCTGCTCATCATCTGACATCTCTCATCCAGAAAAGGCATTTCATGGATAATAGGAAATCTTCAGAAAGAGCTCTATTCCATAATGGGAGATAGTCTCTTGAACGTTTGTGGATCAAAGTTCATGCAACAAAGAAAAAATCTAGTACTGCATCTAATGATGTTGAATGTGTAACAGCACCATTATCTGTTAGACTGTCGTTTTGACGAGTTGCGTTTACTAACTTAGATTTTGAAGTTGCCATGATATTATGTAATAGAGTAATAAAATCTGGGTATGAAAAAAATAGATACTTCAAAAAGAATTATTGTATTCCGAATTTTTTTGTATCTACTTTATCAAGTTTTTGTTTAATATGTTAGAGTGTTTATTTGGCTTAACAGAAGGCATTGTAAAATAAGGATTTATATGATAGTTTATAACATATAGGTTTGCTGCTCGCCTTCTTTAATAAGATAGAGAAATAGGAACATATAGATTTCTCTCCGTATCTTTTACAGGACATAATCAATGTTGATATCGTCCTTAAGCACATGATTAGCATGTATTAATATATACAAGATAATACTTTTATTTGCTGTCTATGTCCTTTGTTATACAGATAATAGATTATATCACATCTATCACTCTATAAAAGACCTTATCTTCCAGAGAAGATGTAGGAAACCATGTGCTATTTTTAAAGAACTCTTATTCATTGACGATGTATAATATAATCAAAAAAAATAAAAAATCAAGATATTTTTTCCGAAATTGTGGAAAAATATTTTTCACAAGAATTTTTATGACTTAAAAACTCGGATTAATATATTAGAGAAATTTTTCATTTTTAATAATTTTCTTCTTTTATGATTTTTCAATTTTCATCGTAATAAGTTCGTTTTCAAATTTCTTCTCCATCCTTAAAATATCATTCTGCCTCAATTTGTCAATTCTCATAATATTTAATTCGTTTTCAATCTTTTTTCCCATCTTTGTTATTTCATTCAAATTTTATTTGTCAGTTCTCATAGTAATTAATTTCTTTTCAATCTACTTCTCCATTTTTAAAATATCATTCTGATTCTATTTGTCAGTTTTCATAATAAAAACTTCGTTTTCAGTCTTCTTCTCCAGCTATATAATTTCATTTTCAACCTATTTGTCAGTCAACATAATAATAAATTCGTTCTCAGTCTTTTTTCCCATCTATATAATTTCACTCTGCTTCTACTTGTCAGCTCTCGTAATAATACTTTGCTTCTCAATTTTCTTCTCCATTTTTAAAATATCATTCTTCTTTAATTTCTCAGTTCTCATAGTGACTAATTCGTTTTCCCTCTTCTAGTCCATTTTTAAAATATCATTCTATTTCAATTTGTCAGTTTCCATAGTATTTAATCCGTGTCCCTTCTTTTTTATCATCTATATAATTTCACTCTTGTTCAATTTGTCAGTTTCCATAATAATAAATTTCTTTTCCTTCTTTTTTCCCATCTGTATTATAACAATTAATAATTTCTCAATTACTATCTTTATCGGGATTTTTATTAAGAGATCAATCAGCATTATAACATTTAATACTACTACCACATCCATATAGGTTAAAAAGACAGAGTGATAAAATAAATAAAACTGATAATTTTTTCATGATTATGAAATAGAAAAATTAAATGATTAATAACGATTTATGTTTTTTATTTTAATTTTCAATTTATATTCTATTTAATCTCTTTATATACAATTGATTTGAATTTAACTAAACAGATCCATATACTAATCATGCTATATAGTTTTTCTAGTTTTACCTATATAGCAAATAGATAGAATATAAGGGGGAATACAGAAAATTAGCAATAATCTTCTGTATTTTTCTTTAATTGAAAATATGAAAAAACTGCCCCCTAAGAGTCAGTCTTTTCTATGTTGGCAAACACAACACCTATTTTATGGCTTTTTTAAGCATAGATCCAGCTTTGAATTTTACAATATTCATAGCAGGAATACTGATAAGTTGTTTAGGATTCTGTGGATTAACACCATCTCTAGCTTTTCTTCTAAATTTCCTAAAGGTACCAAATCAGGTTAATCTTACTTCACCATCTTTTCTAACTCATTTGATCATAAGTCAGATAGCACGATTTACTAACTCATTTGTTAGTTTTTTTGTTAATCCTAACTCTCTTGCAAGAGTTTCAATTAATTGAGTTTTGGTCATTATAATTATCTATAAAGATATAAAACTTAGTTAAGAATACACTTTTGAATAAATCAGTGTCTGGTATATTCTCTTCTTTCTTCAAGTAATGATGAAAGAAAGAATCATACAATGATTCAAATACCTACCATTATTCAAACTCACCATTTAATAATCTCTGTGTTCTCCATGTGAACACCTAATGCAGCTATTACTGCTCAGAGGATAAAGAATCCAAGAGCCTCCATGCAGAGGAGTCCTCTTATGGCATCCTTTTTTGTCGTACTGTTCATGTTTCTATGTTATTTAGGGTATAAAACTACGTTCAGCTTCCATATTCTTCGTATTTAATTCTTTCACCCCTGGAATTAGTTGCAATATAAAAAAATGATTTGTTTTGTCAAATATTTTTTTGACAAAAATAATTTACAAATCATTATTTATATTATTTAGTATATTATTAGACGTAGTTTTATTGCTTTATTACTGATAGAGTAGTTTTATTTTATGATAATACAAGGGAAAAATCAGATCTTCAGTCACAGTTTATTTAGATTCTCGTATGCTATTATGTAAATGATTTATTTCATGTATTATTATTACAATGGGATGGATTATTTTCTTTATTCTATGTCTATGTTTCGGAGGAGAGGACTGAATTGCCTTCTTTTTTCGTATCTGAATTATTGCGTTATTATTTCACCGATTAGGTTGGTGGGCTTTATTAATTTTCTTATTATAATATAAGTAATACTTGAATTATTAATTAGTTTTTATATATTCATTTCGTTTTTCATTGTCGTGAAAACAAATAAGAAGGAGCTTAAAGGGAGAGTGATCTCCCTTTTTTCTTATTAATTAATCCGTATTTTTTTGACTAAAATATGGTTTTTATATATAATGAATTATCTTTAATAATTTAATAAAAAATATGAAATTAGAAAAAAATATTCTTCTTAATGTAAGTGGAACAACCTTAATATCATATTGAATATGATTAGTATATTTGTTGTTATTCTTTTTATTAAGATCTTGAAGGCAATATTGATATTGGACAGAGATGTGAGGTATGCGTAATGATATGCCAGTGTGAAAATTTGAACTATCTTCTATATTGTGGGATTTAAATGTGATGGAATTCGATTATTATATAATAATATGAGTTATTTTTTTTATTGCATTACTTATTTTTTCTCAAGGTATAGATTTAATAAAAAAGAAATTTTCAGTGTTTAGTTTGGTCTTATCTATTGTTGTTTTTTGAATTTTTTCTTTAGTGCTTTATACAAGGTTGCATTCTTTTTAAAGGGAATGTAGCAAAACAAATAAGAAGGAGCTTTAAGGGGGGAAGTAATATTACACTATACTGTCCTAAAAATGAATAAAATTGCAAAATATACAAGTCAAATTATAATAATTAAAATTTATTCGATAATAAAATTTTATGTTAGATAAAATAAATCTCTTTAAAAAAAATAAGAATAAGAAGAATTGGAAACCATATCATGAAGAACTATTTCAAAATCTAACATCTGATAATATCGATGATTCAATAAAACCTTATATTGAACTATTAAAAACTTCAGATTTTAAAAAAGCTATGAAGACTATAAAAGGTTGAATGCATCTTTTTGAAAAAAATGAATTTGTAGAAACCTCATTCAAAAAATTTGTTGATTATCTTCTTGAAGATAATCGTTATAAAGAATTATTTGCTGAAGGAATGAGGAAAAATGTATTAAAATGAGAAAATAAAGAATTATATAATGAAGTATATGAAACAACACTTTTGAATTTAGAATTGATATTAGGTAGGATTAAAAAGTGAAAGAAGAATTCAATAACTCCATTTTTTATTAGCCAAGTAATAAAAATATTAAGATGAGAGTTATTTGTTTTCAAATTATGAGAATGATTCATATGGTTTGAGAAAGATTACTTGTATGATGAAGATGCAAAAAAAATTAATGAAGATCATTCAGACAAACCAGTGTATTGATACAGAATACATGTTGGAGAGAATGCAGCAATTTATTCGTTAGATACTGTTTTAAAGTCAATGAATGAATTTCTTAAAAATACAGAGACTTGAGCTCAACCTTATGTCTGATTAAGATCATGGTTATTAGATACTGAATTTGTTAAATATCGTTTGAAAAATAAAAAGAAAAAATGGTCTAATGAAAAAATAGATAATTTTATAAATACCTTTTATTGACGTCTATGAACTATTACTCCTGAAAAAATTAAGGATGAAAAATCTTATAACAGAATTTCTAGACGTATAAAGAATCATTTAAGAGATGAAGATAAAGCTCTTGTTGATGCATATGAAAATGAATGAAAAAGAATAGTTGAATGACAATGCTTACTAGATCTTAATGAGTATTGTAAAAATAATTAAGAAAATAATAATTTAACTCATTTGATTATCTATGTATTCTTTAAACTTTTTATAACTGTCATCATATAAATCTTTAAGATCATACACTTTTTCCCAATTCCATGAATTACTTCTTTTATCATATCAGTCTCTCATTATAATATTTTTAACTCAATGAAGATGAGTGTATTGGTTATGTACCATTGCATCTCTTATACGTTCTTCTTCAGTAAATACTCTTGTCCTCACCGTATTTCATGAATCATCAGAATTTCAAGTATCGTTAGTATTTCAAGAAGTATTATTTGAAAGAATTGTTGTATATACTAATTTTATATATTGTAACCTCAACCAATTAGGGAACTCATCAAAAAGATAATGGTATATTCTTCATGTATTTGCGGCTAGAACACCAAGGTGTGCCAGCTCTTTTTCTGTAATTTTAATATTTCAATTAACAAATTCTGATTTATGTCGGTCATATTTATTCTCATTATATTTAAAGCCCATTTTTTGGATTTTATCAACGAGATATTTAAATATTCATTGGCTATGCCAAATTAATGGCTGTCAATTTTCTTGTTTTGTTTTAGATAATCAATCATATAATGTTTTTATTACTTCAAGTTTATTACCATTTCGTCAATATTCAGCAGATAACATTCATAAAACATTATCAGCACCTATTTTACTAAAGTATTTATCAACAAAATCTTGATAAGTATCAGTAGGTTCTAATTTCCATAAACATGATAATAAAGCATAGTAAAAATATTCATGGCGATTATTATCTATCAAATTTTGAGCCACATAATGAAGTTTTTCAATACTAAATTTTTGCTTATTTTTTGAGAAAAAATCATAAATTATTTCTTTTTGATTGTCTGTTAAATTAATTTCCTTTAAATCCATCTGACTTTCAGATAATGGATGATTCCTTACAAATTCAGAAATTTCAGTTACTGATTTATCCATTATAAATGGATGATTAGCACTATTTTTTAACATAATTTGACAGAAATAACCATTATTAAGAGCATCTTCTAACTTATAATTTAATAATTCACTTTCATTTGGATCTTCTCTAAATATAAATGTATCAAAATGCTGTCTTCTATCATACTTATCAACAATTTCAATAAATTCAAAAAGTACATGATAAGGTACGACAGCTTTAAACTCATAAGGGTGTTTTCTTGGAACATTAGGATTGTCGACCATTATAACACCATTCTTATTATAAACTGTTCTTTTGTGTTCTATAGCATCTCTTATTTCACAAAATATATCGAGCTTTGAAAAATTATCAGGTCATTCAATAATATATAAATCAGAGGTATCAATGTTTTCAACATCTGCCATTTGGATTTTTCTTAATTCTTTTCTTTTTCAATATCATGCTTCTTTACTTGATGCAAATAAAGATGGTATTATATAATAAAATGGAGAAGTATTTCACGAAAAGCACTTTTCTTTTGTCTTATTTCAACGAAAAAATGTATCAATTCATTTTATGTCTTCACGAAGTCTAGTAATTGAGTCGAGCATAATTGAATTGTAATTGCTTTTCATGCAATTAAAAACATACTTTCTAAAATCATCGGTAAAGTATTCTGGAGAAAATACATCAGTATCTAGAATGTCTAAATTCAAAAAGTCTTTATCATTCATTATGAAAAAGCAAAAAATATAGATATGCTAATTATAGTTTACATAACCAAAAAAAGCAAATTTATGATAAATACCAAATACTTTCACCATATTCTTTAGTAATCCTTATTTTCTCTTCATACTCCTTAATCTTTTCATTAACAACAGCCAATTCATTTTCATAATTTCGTTTTTCATTGGCGTGAAAACAAATAAGAAGGAGCTTAAGGGGAGAGTAATCTCCCTTTTTTCTTATTAATTAATCCGTATTTTTTTGATTAAAATATGGTTTTTATATATAATAAATTATCTTTAATAATTTAATAAAAAATATGAATACAAAAAATCTAAAAAGCTGATTATTTCTAATATTATGAGTATTATCATTTAGTTTTATTTTTAATCAATCAGTATTTGCTAGTTATGAGCATAAAGATTTTCTTCCAGAATATTGTGAATATGATGATGAAAAATGATGGTTGTATTGTGAAGATTTTAAAGAAGAAGATAATGCTATATTTTCAAAATTAGATGGATTAAAAAATGTAAATTTGGATCTCAGAACTGTAAAAAAAGTAACTTCAGAGATGTTTAAATGAGCAGAAGAGATTGAAAAATTATCATTAACTAATGCAATTTGGCCAACTGAAAATTTCTTTAAAGATTTTAAAAATTTAAAAGAATTTTGATCATATTCATATGATGCGGTATTTCTTGCAATAATTGAGATAACGAAAGATACTTTTGTATGATTAGATAATGTAGAAAAATTGTATATTATGAACCCAATTAGTAAAATAGAAGCGTGAAGTTTTGAAAATATGAAGAATTTAAAAGATCTTCGTATTAGATATAAACGGGCGAATTCATGAGAAAATAGTGATGGTGTTTTTAGAGGACTAGAAAATCTATGATATTTGGAGATTTATGAACTTGATGGTATTAAATATAGCATTAATAATATAGGAGATATTAATATTAAACTTTCAGATGAAGAAAAAGAGGCTATACTTGAAAGGCGAAAAGATGAGAAAGTAACGGATTATTATTTTAATTATGAAAGAAATTGAGTACTAAAAGATTTAAAAAATTTAAAAACCTTGAATATTTATGGAGAACATCTTAATGAAAATCTTAAAAAATGAGCATTTGAATGATTAGAAAATTTGGAAGTACTACGTATTTATGATACAACATTTGAAAGCATTGAAGAAGATGCTTTTGAAAACACCCAAAGACTAAAAAGAATTATTATTACGCCGGAATCTCTTGACTCGTTTAAATGAAATCCGTTTAAAAAATTGAAAAATTTATATTTTGTTGAATTTGAGTGAATATGAAATGGAATAAAAACTTCATTTATTCTTGATAGAATGTGAGTTTATAGCATGCAAGAAGAATATTGTATGAATTCTACATATGATATTTTAAAGCTTGTAGTTGAAATATGATTACCTGTTTTAGTTGTACTTATTATTGTATTGATTATTTGTAAGAGAAGAAAAAAGAAACAACAAGTACAAGTTAATCAACAACTTGTTGTAAATAATGTTGCACAACAAGTATTTCCACAGCCTCAAATTAATCAGTATCAACAACCTATTCAGCAACAACCAATACAACAACCAGTAAATCAGAATTATATAAATACTGTTCAACAACCTGTTCAGAATCCTGCTCCTATTCAACAACCAATGCAACAAGTAGTTCAACAACCACAAGTTAATCAGTATCAACAACCAATTCAAGAACCAGTAAATCAGAATTATGTGAATACTATTCAACAACCTGTTCAGAATCCTGCTCCTATTCAACAACCAATGCAACAACCAGTACAGCAACCACAAAACCTATGAGATAATCCATTATACGAACCAGCACAAACTAATCCAGAAACTACTGTTCCACAACAATAAGATGAATATAATGATATTATTTTAGATCATTTATATATAGGTTTTTAAAAGATAATTATTAAACATGTCAGGAGGTATTAGTTCTTATCAATGAAATTACGTAGAATATTTTAGAGATAATCCAGTAATGATAGCTGCAATTATCGCTATTATAATTATGATTTATGTGGGATCAAAAGATGCCAATGAAATGAACAAGTTAACTCCTGAACAAAGAAAAGATTTCAACAAACGAAATAAAAAAAATGTCGTAGTATATTTTATTATTATTCTTATGGCTTGATTAATTCTTGGATTTGGAACCAAATTAGGAGATGTGTTTAATAGTGAATTGTATGATAAATTAGTAGAAAATGATTATGAAATTTATGCTTGCTTGTTGTTAGTAATATGCGAATACCTATTTAGTTACTACTGCACAAGAAAATTCGTTAAGAGCCTAAAGAAAACTTAATACTTTCTCAATATTCTTTAGTAATCCTTATTTTCTCTTCATATTCTTTAATCTTTTCATTAACAACAGATAATTCAGATTCAAAATTCTGGATTCTTTATTAAATCAACTATATCATCAAATAATTTCCTGCATTGTTTTTCGCTCCAACTATAATTTCTTTGAAAAACTGGAATACAAAATTGAGATTGATTTTCTGACATTAATCATCTTAATATCTATTTTTCTTTTGCCTCCATTTTATATGATTGTTTTAAAATAAATATTAGTACTTAATACATAACCTAAATTCTGTCGCTATATGGCAAATTTTTAATATAATTTTCCATAAATTGTCGATTAGGTTCTCAATCCTCATTAATAGGCAATAATAATTTCGTATTTTTAATTGAATCAATAACAAATGCTCTTCAATAATTATATCTAAATTTTTCTTGCCTTAATAAAGTTGTAATGAATAATCATGTATAAGTATTTAATCGTTTAGCTCTAGCAATAACAATATGATCTCACGTACTAAACCTGTCTTTTTGATAAGAAACGGTCGCTGTTGTATCTCATATAACTATAGCATTTCAATCTTCAATTTCTCTTACATCTTCTTTTAAAGCATAACAATCAACTCAATTATCATTGTCAGTTCTAGTAACAAACGGAATATATCATGATTCTTCATTATCTTTTGTATTTATATCAGATTTAGCATTTGCCTTAGCTTTATAAATATCTGAAAGTAAATCTCAAAATTTAAATTCTTTTCGTTTATTAACATCGAGAGTAAGTGATTCTCACCCCCCCATATTTGTAGTTATTGGCTTATGATGCAGGCTTTTAATATAATCTTCCATAAATTGCCAGTCTGGTATATATCATTCTTCTGAAAAATTATATGTTTCATCTATAATAGGTTCTCATCTGGAATCACATTGTACTGGTAGTTTTATAGAAATTCATTTTGTATCTCATACTCTACATTGCCTTCAATAATTCCATTTATAGTTTTCTCATGCATTAATAACGGAAGTTATAAATAATCAAATTTGAGTATTCATTGAAAAACGAGGTGTTAATACATTAACATCACTCGTTGCACAAAATGGCTCTGGTTGATAAAAAGCAGTACATCAAACTTTTCATGTTACAATTTGATTTCAAGGGAAATCAGGTTCTATATCAATTTTTTTAATAATTCAATTATTTGTAGCTGCTGCTGAGCAATAAGGCGTATCTCAATCAGAATAATCATCTTTGTAGTAATACTTCCCTGCTCATATATCAAATAATTTATCAAGACAAAACCATTGCCACCTTCATAAATTAAGATTCATAGACATTACCTTCTTTTACTAAATAAGATAAATAATTATTTATTGTTTGTTGAAAGTCTTCTTCTTTTAATTTAGAATAATCTGTTTTCATATAAGCTTCACATAACCATTCATCCTTACATGTGACACAAGCTTTAGCTGTAAGTCAATCTTTTACATCTCATTTCTTATAAAGATTTATTCGTTCTTTTTTTATTCACTCCCATTTATTAAAATAATCAACTCTTCATAATTTCTTTTTTTTCACAAAACCATCATCTTTATAATATCAAAAAAATGTTGGAATTTCTGAATCATGTGGTTCATGTGCTTTTCGTATCATTACACAGACGTTAGTGGAAGCATTATTTCAATAGAAAATATCATTAGGCATAGAAAAAACCGCTTTAAGAGTATGTTTATCCATAAGTCTTCTTCTCTCTTCTTTGAATTTTGTTCATATTGCACAAGACATTGGACATACAACAGCAAGTTCTCATCAACGTGAAAGCAACATTAATTCCTGCTCGACAAATTCAAGTTCTGTATGATCTTTCTGGGAGTATGGAGGATTTAGAAGTCATTTATTTATAAAGATTCTTTTTCAATCTGTATCCGTTAAATCTTGTAACTTTAAATAAGCATCTTTATCAAAACAATCTCAATGTATTATATTAGATTTTCCATCTTGTCTAACAATCATATTCGCAAGGGCTAATGTATGAATATCAGAATCTTGCTCTATTCAGTACAAATTATTCTTTCTAATATACTCTATTTCATCAGGTGTTGCGTCTTTAAACATCATCCCCATTGCAGTTACAAGGAATGCTCAGGAACCACAGCATATATCAAGAACTTTATCATCTTTTTTTATATTAATCAACTCCGCCATAAATTCCGTAAGATGTTGAGGAGTTAAAACAATTCATAATGTATTTCAATCTCAAGAAGAATAGCTTATGAATTCATGATAAAATATTCATAATGCATCTATTGTATTTCAAATATGAGACATCATTGGTTTTATATTCATTTCTAGAATATTAATATAATGTCTTAATGAACCGTCTTCACTCAAGTCTTTTTTCTTTAGCTGTATTACTCAATCAATTTGTCAAAAAGCCGTTGTTATTTCAGTTATTTTTTTATCAGGAATTTCTCAATCATGTAATACTTTATCTATAGCTAATTTACAACTTGCTAAAAGTGTGTCAAAATCCTTGATATCTTTATATCATATACTAAAATTTTTATCTTGTAATGCAATGAGTATTCATGCTATACATAGTGGTTTTAGTTTCTCAGTCATCTTTACTGTCCTTAATGATTCATGCATCATAACGGCAGTTTCCTTAACATCTTGTAATTTATAAGTTGACCTTAATTCTTTACCATTTACTAATTCTAAATAATTGCTTGCAGATAAAAGTACATTTTGAGCATTCGTATATTCTTGATAACTATCTTGTCATCTTGGTCGATAAAACATACTAGATCTAAAAAATCATGTTTTTGTTCAGCTAACAGCTACCGCTATAACATTGTAGTATTCTTTTAAATATTTAGCATAGTATAAAACTCAATCAACCGCATACTTTTTAGGTTGGTCAAACTTATCACTACAATGCATTTTTGGATCACTTTTACACTCAACAACGATTATTGTATTATCATTCCCTTTAAATGTAATTATATACTCTGGTTTGGCTTTTCATTTACCTCATTTTGAATAATCATTAATATCACATAAATCAGGTTTTCATCATGCATTTGACAATGCACTATCTATTCTTGAATTAGCATGTTCTCATTGTGCAAACACCCATCAAAAATCATTACCTCCTAAATCAAATCACATCTTTTGTTCAACTAATTTTTCTGAATGTCTTTCATTAGCAGCCATCTTGTTTTTTTAAAAGTGATGATATAAACGTTTGCATTAATAATACAAATAATATGTAGAATTAAAAGAGAAAATAAAAAATCAGACTTTGTCACATATTAAGATAATTCCTCGTATAGTTTAATATCTTTATCATATAATTTTCTTCTTATGTGAGAAACATCTATAACAGATAATCATTTCTATTTCTGGATTGAATATTATAACAAGAAATGATAAGTAACATGTGAGACAGACGTTAATGAGGAAAAACTTGAATATCATTGGCAGGCCGATTTAATTCAAATGTTTGATTAGTTTTACATAATACTTTCACCATATTCCTTAGTAATCCTTATTTTCTCTTCATATTCTTTAATCTTTTCATTAACAACAGCCAATTCTAATTCAAAATTCTGGATTATTTTATTATTTCTTAAAACTACATCAAAGAAATTTATAGGATAGTCTTTAACTCTTATAGCATTGTCTCCTAATCCATTTCAACTATTCTTTCATGATCAGTTTTGTTCTAATACATATACTCTTCAATTTAAGATATGATCTACTATAGCAATGTGTCAGTATTTTCATTTAGTTCTAATAATAATATCTCATTGCATTAAATTCTTTACTCATAGTTTAGAAAATCATTTAAAAGTAGAGGAGTAGTGAACCTTATTCGCATTACCAATAGCTCATATCTTACCTAATCCTAATACTTCATCAGCATATTGTTTGATTAAATCTACACATTGAAAACCATAGTTTTTATCATAATCAATTCTCTTTCAAAGCCATTTTTCTTTAAAAGTTTTATAAGGTCTAATCATTATTAGTTGAATTATATGGAATAAATCTTTATATTATTTGTGAGACGATGACAGAATGTGAGATGACCGTCCTCTTAAATCACTGGAACGGAGCATTCTTGAGTCTCACCCCTAGGGATTATCCCTAGGGGCTTTTTTTATTTCTGTAGTTCAATTTTAATCCATTGAATATCTGTTTGGATCTGTGCTAAGGTTGATTGGATATGTGCAATATCTAATTCTGATTGTTCTTTTTCTAATGCAGATATTCTACTATTTAAGCTTGAATAACTTACTCATAATCCAAATACAAAACATAGAAATGAGATCCAGACAGATGGATTAGAAAAATAATTCTTAATTTTCTCCATTATTTTTATTAGTATCAAGTAAAGGGTCTTTTTTATTTTCTCCTACCTTTTGTCAGAAGTAGAAACTTATTACCATTAACATCGCATTATTAAATAAAGAAGTTTCTATTCATTCTAAAGTAAGATAAACTGTTTGAAATGATAATACTAAGGTTAGAATTAGGAATACTAATTTAGTAATACTCATTTTTTCTAAGAAGTGTTTCATGATAAATTGACTTGAAATTAAATGATTAGTTGAGTATATTTATTTCAACGATATGTATATCTTTATCGTTTCTAGAGAAGATCAACCATCTTCCCATTATATATGCAGAGCCGTCCGCTTTCAGAAACGCCGTTACATTCCCTTCAACAACGGCCCCCCCAATTCGATCACTCTGCTCCTGCCCCCTCCATGCCAATCTCGGAGGGGGTCTTTTTTTATGTTGAATTTAGGTTTTCTGTTGAGTATAACATAGATGATAACATAAACAAATAGAAAGGGTTAAAATTATGGAGTTTATTAGTCAGTTTTTAGGTTTAGATCCACGAGCTACTTTTATTGTGATCATGGTCGCAGTTTTCACAGTCTTTGTCTTAGTGGTTATGTGGCTTTCTTCTAAGTTGCGTGATGCTAATCTTAACAGAGATTTGCGCACTAGAGGTGATGATGAGTCAGACAAGGAAGATGAAGATGAGGAAGAGGAGCCTGAAGATCGGTTCTTTACAATCGAGAGTTACCGATTACCTAATGATTGGGATGAGAACTTTAGTATTATTGTCGACCGACAAACTAAGGTTCAGTATCTTAACTTTGGTGAATGTGGTATTACTCCACTTATTGACTCGAATGGTAAGCCTATCCTTTATGAGGATGAATATGCAGATGAAGAGGAGCCTGAATAAAGGTTCCTTTTTATGTTGAATTTAGGTTTTCTGTTGAGTATAACATGTTAAAACAAATCCTTAAAGACAATGAAAACGAATTACTACTTAAGGGCCTTTAATAAGGAAGAGGCAAAAGCGAAAGAATCTCTCAAAGTTAGTCAGTGGGATAGCTTTATAGACTTAACAGTCGAGGCTGAGGATGGTAAAATTGCCTTAAAAGGTAATGGCAAATTTATCATCAGATGTAAAGATTATAAGGTCGGTAAGTTGTTCTCTTACAAGCAATGGGATAATGCCATTAAAATTAGTGAACACAAATTTACTAACTCTGTTCACTTGTTGATTGCGGTCAAGCCAGGCTATATGCTTGAGTACAAAACATTATGAGGAGTCTGTATTAAGACTCCTTTTAATTTTATTCTGGATAAAAATCTGCATAGGTATTCCATCATGAATAATCTGCATAACCATAGATTTCATCTCATTTCTTTATTGGTAGAGTTTGCCATAATCAGCCAGATCATGTTGCTAATACTTGGACTCAATTAATACTTAGGTAATTGATATGATCTGTGCTGCTAGTTGCTATTCTTAGTTTGACTAATCAGTTACAATGCGCTTTAAATCATGCGTTGTTTTTACTTCATCATGTTGATGAGAAAGATAATTCGTATTTATCTTCTTCACAGTATTCTCATCAAGTAAAGTATTCGTTTCAGACTTTTCCTATTAGGATTGCTGGAACTACTTCTCATACATTAGCAACTGAACTTACTTTAACTTTTGTTCAGTTTTTTGTTTTTGTTATACTTCAATTAGTTGTTATGATATTAAGATTAGAATATGAAGCAGATCTTCAGTTATAGGTTACTCCTATATTGATTAAGATATTTGCACTTTCTGAGGATTTATTTGTATCTAATGTGATATCTTCATTAATACTTCATTGTTTATTCAGTAACGTCGTTCCATCTCATCAATCGATAATATTGAAATATCAGAATCTATTTGAATAGGATGATGAGATTGAACAGTTAACATGTCAGCTTATTTTTATGTTACTTCATTTAGAAGAAGGGATAAATCTTCGTTCTGATCCATTAGTAATATATCAACTTCATCATTCTAGGAGTGGTAAATTATAAGGAACAGTATATCTTGTTTCCTCACATCTACATAACATTGAGGAGGCTAATCCTGTTCATTCACAATAGGGCATCATTTTGTTATAGGTCCTTGTTGATCAGTTTACAAATACGGCTCTAAAACTTTCTGAATATTGGGTTGAATCTGCTGCGATTTCGTAATAATTGCTTGCGTTTACTATATTATCATCTTGATGTACCACTACTGATAAGAGTTCTTGAGTTCACTCTCAGAATGGATTATCAAAAGTGAAAGTGAGTTCTTGTCGGTCGGTTGTGAAAGAGGAGTAGGGGAGCTCGGAAGTTGCTATACTGGTTCAATCTCAATATCGATAGCACTCTGTTCAGGTATCTACTAGTATGCTTTTTTGAATCTCTGCTATGAGTTTTGTTGTTGGTTCTCAGACTTTTCTTATTTTCATTTTGATGGTATTTCAGACTACTCAACTACTCGCTCTTTGGATGTGGATTTGAGTATTAGCGGAAGTATTTCCTAATGGGATTGCTACAGTTGAGGTTTCGTATTTTGGGGTATATTGTGCAAAGAGGTTATCAGTTGAGGAGTATTTTTCTCATACTACTAGATTGGTTTCTAGATGGTCTATGGCTCAGGCTCTTACTAGATCGTTTATTGTTGCTTCTGCTGTGGTTAGCCTTGTTGTTAATCAGGTTATTTTGTTTCATGCTAGTTCTAGTCAGGATTGGAGGTCTTTTATGTGTCTTGATAGGACAAATAAAGAGGCATAATCTCAGACGTTGAAATCTGTTGGGGTTGTATCTTCGAATCCTCTGTTGATTGTGAATTGGTCTCAGTCTTTAGCGATTACTTCTACTTTCTCTGATTTTGTAATATTTCATTCTTCGTCTCTTTTGTTTAGAGTTAGAATAAAAGGTGGATCTGGGAAGTTTGTTCAGGTTCAGAGTTCTACTACTAGGGTTGTTGATAGGGAGGATAATCAGACTTGGAGTGTGCTTTCAGCATTGTCTTTTACGTTATACATAGTGGTAGGTATAAAAGATAAAATAAATTTGATTTTTGGTTGGGAGTGTGTATACTGTTCTTGTTGTCGATAGAGCAATCTATCACAAAATCCACATCTAAGATGTGAGGCTTACCTTTCGGTAGGCTTTTTTTATTTGCATTTTTAAGATTTTTAATTATTATATCTTCAATCATTTTCATAGTTGTCGTTAACCACACGACCGTCTCTACCACAAGGTATTTGAGGAAAATGATTTCCTTGCTCCTTCGCAAGAAGTTGAGCACAGGGCACACTTCGGTGTGCTCACTTTTTTTATTTTTGATTAATAATAAAACTCTCTATTGGTTTATATGATTCTAGAGAGATAACTGCTGTATCCTTAGAATATTGGATCTGTTTAACTGGTTTATTTTCTATTATCCAATCAGTATTTCTTACACTTATTAGATCTCATGGTTTAATCGTGTAATAATCATAATTAGAATTAACTGAAACTTTATAATTTCTTTGTATTCATTTCTCTTTTAATAGGTTATCTACTCTTAGTTTAGCGGTTGAGAGGTTTTTAACTTCTGTTTCTTCTAAATAGAGTTCATTAGTTCAGTAGGATTGTATTGATTCTAGATCTTCTCATTGATAGATTCATCAATCGTATTTTAGAGTTATTTTATTGTAGTAATTTGAACTCTCTTCTGCTAATTCGATATTAAAACAATCTGAATTATAGGTTAAAATATGTTTCGTTTGATATGGTTTAAACCATACTTTGTTTTCTGAATCTATGAATAAAACATAATCAACTACATTCTTTAGGATTTCTTGGAGCAGTGATAATTTATTCTTTGCATTCGTATCTAGGGTTAGGTTTTCTGGATAGTCTTGTATTCATGAGATATCAAATTGGTTATTGAAGAGTTCTTTTAGTATGTTTGATGGATTATCGTTAATTGTGGTTATAGTATTTATTTCAAAGGCTAATAATCCTATTAATCATGAACAATTCACTATCTGTTTTCTTCCTGATTTATCTGCTTTTTTTGTTAGTTTAGTGATAAATCATTGATAGATTGATTTCTCTCAGCTATAGATTTTTATTCTTTGTTTATGATCTAATTTGAATTCTCAGTAATATTCAAATTTAAGAGAAGTATATCATCAATTAATTGATGCTCAAAAACTATATTCACATGAGATTTCTTTATCTCTTAGTGTTTGAATAAAGTTTCAATCTTTATCATAGACTTTGATGTTATACATAGAATGGTTGATGATAAAATTAGTTTTAATTTAATAAAGAAAATAAAAATCTAAAATTTTCAGCTTTATTTCACTTCAATTTGAATAGAAAATTAAATGGTGTTTAAAAAATCGCTTGATTTACCCCCCTAGAATTCCTATATTAGAACTGCATAAACAAAAGATTAAATGGGCGATGGAACAGTATGTTGAAAACAATGAAAAGTTATTTTTGCCTGAACGCCGTGAGAGGCATCAAGATCCTCTCTTCCTAAAAGTTAGGCAATTAATTGATGGGTATAGTAGACTTCAGATGTTCATTAGTGTGGAGGTTGATCATAATGATGAAGAACCTTTGAAGTTTTACTCTTTGCTTTACGGTGAAATGGAACCTCTACTTACTGAGATTATATTTGACCTGATCTTAAACGGATTGTTGCACAGAAGTAGGAAAATTGAGAAAGCTGTGTTTCTTGCACAGCAAATCATGGGTAGATTAAGGATTCTTCATGAGAGGTATTTTAATACTTTTATCTCAGTGAATCCGATATATCATACCGATGATATCTCCTATTCTAGAAAATCAAATGATGATATTATTCTAGATATAGCTTTCTTATTTAGTGAATTTGATTCGTTAAAACCAAAGAAATGAGGGGAGTGAGCTTTTCTCACTTCTTTTTCTTTTTATACATATGTATCTCTATATTGAATAAATACAGAATAATTCGCAATTCAATTACAATTAATAATAATACTATTCTCTCAAAAGTTTAATTCTCAGATTTCTCCTATCCAATCTATTCAATATCTTCAATTTTTTGCTATATCTATTTTCTCTCAATCTAAATAAAGAATATCTCATGCAGTAAATGTTTCTTTAACTTTTACTGTCTTTTCTCAAATATGGATATTAATTTCATTACAGCTGGTATTAGTTCAAAACATAATAAATATTCATGCTTTAGCAGAATGAGATCAGGTTTCATAAAATATTGAAGTATAAAAGTCCGTCGTTATTCAATAATACGCTAATTCATGCTTTTGAACTGAATAAAAGAATGGATCTAAGATGCTAAAAACTATTCTGATTTCTATCGCATTTATTGTCCAATTTTCTCTTGGAATAGAAAAGCTAGTTACTACCGCATTCGTTTGTAAAATTTCTGATGCTCTTTTTAAATATAACACAGATTGTCACTGTAAGAGATTTGTTTTTATTCTTTTTATTTTCTCTTCGAGCTGAAGCTGGTTTTCTGCAATAATTCGACCGTTAATTGAAAGTGATTTGTTCTTTATTAATCGATTTCATAACCCTTGGCCATGAGTTGAAAGTTGATAGGTTTCTATGGATAGTGAATTTCAAGCATAATCATCTGGAATATTTGAGATTATGATATCTGAAAAATTATATCAGTTGAATGCTATAATATCTCGTCAGCTTTCTGATTGGTTTGATGAGGTTTTATTTAGTTTGTTATAGAGGTTTTCGTTATAAGAAAAACTGTTATACATTAGTAGTTATGAAGATAAATATTTGAGTAAATAGCTTTTAGTCTTTCATCTATAATTTCTCAGATTTTTATGATATCTGATTCATCTCTTACAGTAACATCTCAGAAATTGATATTTACGTTAGGAGCTTGGTTTATTGGTTTACTTGGAGTTATTATTCAGTTAACTGATGGTGTGAAATATTCTCAATGGATTTCGTTTACTCTATAGGTTTGTCAGGCTAATACCTGTCCTCATGAAGCTCTTCATCAGCTTGATCATCATCACCATAATCAGGTTATAGCATCTTTTGCTGCATTGATTTTGTTCTGGATACTTGTTACTTTCTCTGAGATTCGGTCTACTGCTCATTTACAGATATCTTTTAGACCTGTGAATAGGTTTTCTCGGGTTTCTGTTATTTTTGTTTTTAGGGTTTCGAAGATTGCTGGGAGATCTAGTCAGAAATCTGAGAATATATCACTTATGAGTTGGATTCAGGTTTCGGTTATATTCTTTAGGTTATCTAATGCTCATTGTCGGTTTCATGAGAAGATGTTAGTAAAGAAATCTATTATTTCATTAAAGATAGTTGTTACTCATTCTACTGCATCTCATATCGCTTTAAATGAAGATACTGTTAGGTCTAAGACTATTTTTAGGTTTTCTTTTACTGCTTGTTTGAAGAGGTTCCGGATAGGGATTAGGATTGGTTCTAATTGTTTATAGACTTCTTTTATCGTTTCTCGGATTTCTCAGAAGGATTCTATGATAGTATTTGCTAATTCGTTTAGGATTGGTTCTAACTCTTGCCATGTTTCATTAACAAAATCTCTAAATCATCAGAAGTTTGTTGCATAGGCTACTCATAGGGCGGTTAAGGCTGCTATTACTATTCAAATTGGTCAGCTTAAAACTGTTATGGCGGTTGTTATTGCTGGTAATGCCATGTTTACTGCTCAGATAACGGTTATTAGTCAGGTTAAGGCGGTTACTATTCCTGCTATTGATGTTGCTAATTTTGGATGTGCTTGAACCCAGTTTGCGATACTATTTACTACTTTTTGGAGTGTTTCTGTGATTTTTTGGAGGACTGGTAGAAATCATGAACTGATGGTTTCTCTAATATCATCGAAACTTCTTTTTAGTAAAATCTCTTGTCCTTGAGCAGTTTGAGAGGCTGTTTTGTTGAAGTCTTTATAGGTTGAGTTTAACACATCTACTATTGCTGAAACTCTTTGCATTTCATCTCAAGTTTCTATTAATGCTTTTGTTTCTTCGTCTAGGATAAATCAGGTTTTGGTTAGTGAGGTATAGTTTCATTGTAGTGCTTGTGCTAATCAGTTTGCCATTGATCTGTATTCTTCTGAACTGGCGGTTGCTCATTTTTCTGCTACTACATAATCTACAAAGGCGTCGGTTAGTTTATCTATCGCTTCTGTAGACATATCAAAAGTTGCAAATTGAGACATTCAGGCTACGATGTTATCTTTGGTTGCTACTCAGACTTTTTCTAGACTTTCTGCATGTTTTACTAGGACGTTTACTTGCTCTTTTGTTGCTCATGTTGAGTTTTTTGTTAGGGCTTCTAATCTTTTTATTGAGTAGTTATATTCGTTGATATCTTCTATTCATTGTTTGATATAATAAGAGATTCAGGCGAAGGTTACTCATGCAGCTGCTGTGATTTTTCATTTATTTTGGGTTCGGATTTTTGTTATTCAGTTGGTTTTCTCTCCGAGATCTGTTACGGCTTTTTGAGTGGTTTTTAAAACTCCTGATGCGTTATCAGTTGCTGATAATAGGATTTCTATTTCGTTCTTTTTTGACATTATTTGGTTTTAGATTCTAAATCCATTCTTATCAGAATAGCTTGTATTAGATCATAAGGAGTATTTAGGTAATCTTCGTAACTCCAGCACATGTATTTCATTACTTCTACTGCTAGGATATCTTCGTTTTTACATCCTCACATTTTTTTGAAGAGTTTGGAATATTCATATTCTAGTTCTTTTTTTTTACTCAATTGACTTGGTTGGTTATTCTTTTGGCTATCTCTTCGTTAAGTGTTGAGTAGTCTTTTATGTTTTCCATATCTAGGATTAGGTTCAGAATTTTTTCTTTGGCTGTTTCTCAATTGATTGAATAAATCATTATTTTGAATAATTCGTTTGATAGTGTTGTTGAGTCTATTTCTTTGTTATTGTATTTTTCGTTTAGTCTATTGATTTCTTGGAAGTGTCTTACTGTGAATTTTTCTATAAAGGTGATGCTTAGATTTCAGAGTTGCATTGGTGTTGGTTAGGGTATAAAGGTATTTTTTGTTTTATTTAAAAAAGAGGAAATCTGAATTTTCCTCCTTGTTTTTACTTCAATTTGAATAGTTTTTTTATTTGAAAATAAATATTAAAAAATTATAAGTTGGTTATTATATAGTTTACTATGGTTACAAAAATTTTATAGTTAACAAATTTTTATTAGTGTATTGTAAAAAATGAAAAAAATTTTAATATTATGCATTTTAATTATATTAACTTGATGTACTCAAAATTATGACGGTTGAGATTGGTATAAATGAGATGTTGATATAAATTGAGCAAGAAATTGATATTGAGTATATTATTATTCAAATTGAGATCATTACGAAGGAAATTGGGTAAATAATAATAGTGAATGATATTGAAAAATGTTTTGGAGCGATGGAACCCGTTATGAATGAAATTGGGAAAACGATAAAATGCAATGACAATGAAAAATGTTTTGGGTTGATTGAAGTCGTTACGAGTGAAATTGGGTAAATAATAATCGTGAATGATATTGAAAAATGTTTTGGAGCGATGGAACCCGTTATGAATGAAATTGGGAAAACGATAAAATGCAATGACAATGAACTAAATATTTTGCAAATTGATTTCGTGTAATTTGAACCTATGTAAATTGATATTTACATGATTGAATTGAATATGATTCCAATTGAGGAATAGCTGCAATCATTAAAGATTGTTTGGCATATACTACGTATAATTGAAAATTACAACCAATTATAATAAATGGTACTCAGGATAATCGATGTAAGTGAGAATTATCCAATGATTTAAACAATAGTAATGTACAAGGCAATAATTTAGATGACTTTTTGGATATTGTACTTTGACAGTGAGTTCGTTGGTGAATGACAGAAGATGATATATTAAAAAAATATTGATTAAATAATAAAAATGCAGAAATTTGATTTCCAAATGATATGAATTATCTTGATACTAAAAAATATGATAGAGTTAGATTTATTAAGTGAAATGTAATGGTTGAATTATGGTTTTTCTATTTTGATAATAATTATAGATTATATTCTTATGAATTAAAATATCCTTATAACGAAAATTCTTATGAAAATGCGAAAAATTTTCTAATTGAGAATTTTTGAGGTAGTACTAGAATGACGGTTCACAATTGTTTGACCTGTAAGGAGTGATATGAATATAAAAAATTATGAACTTCTGCTTATCTTAAAAAGGATCTGGGGAATAATTTTCTTGATTGAAAAGACAATATTGAGAATTATATAATAGAATATGTTAGTGATGAAATTGCTAGTAAAATTAAATAAATATATTTATTTAATACTATTTGATTTTAAATTGTTATGTAATTTGGATAAGTATTTATATTCTGTGTAAAATACTTATAACATTTGGTTATCACAAAATGCAAAAATTCACTTGCTGAATAATCCAACATTACTAGCATGTACTTTATGTAATTATAATTTATTAAAAATATCATAAAAATGCTGGGAGATTCTTATACTATGTTTTGATATCAAAAGAAATTAACTGATTCAAGAGCTAAAAAACTTGCAAAATTAAAATTAGAGAAATTAGACTTAATAGAAATAGAGGATTTAACTAAATCACAAAGTAGATATCTATCACAATTTCAATGAAATGAAATAGATCTTTCATGACTTGAATCTATTACAGATGAACAAGCATACTTTTTATCATGATTTAAATGAGATAAATTGGTTTTATCATGATTAAAAGCAATAACTGATACTCAAGCATATTATCTAGCACAATTTCAATGAAATGAATTAATTCTTAATTGATTAAAAAGGATTTCAGTAGTACAGGCTAGATGTTTATCATATTTTGGTTGAGAGTTCTTGAACTTATGATGAATAACTTCATTAACTGTGATTAAAACAAAATATTTATCTGAATTCTGATGAAATAAATTATACTTAGATAGGGTTACAGATATTACAACGTGATGATTAAAAAGCTTTCTAAGTTTCTGATGAAAAATATTACATATTTGATGAATACAATTTAATTGAAAAGAAGCGATCACTCATCTAAGAGAATTGACAGACTGACAAGTTGAGATGATTGCTTATTTTAGATGATCAACAGTAGTATTTACTAACTTAGTAGATTTAACTGAAAAACAAAGGAAAAAACTAAAATATGGAATTTATAAAGAATATAAGTTTTCAAATTATAGTTTATCAATGTGACAATGGGATATTGTGAATGGTAGAACAAATAATAATGTTGAAACAAATAATCTTGAAGAAGAAAGTAATAATGTAGTAAAGAAAAAGGTTGTAAAGAAGATAATAATTCAGGAACCTAAAGCTAATGTTAGAGTTGATGAATGAGGTAAATATAATTCATTAATCGACAAACATTTGAAGAGAGAGAAGAACAAATTTCATCTTTCTGATAAACAAGAAAAAACGGTATGAAAATTATTTATGTGAATAATATATGCAATTTTTGTCTTTGCAACTATATTTTTTTGATATAAGTTGTTGTTCGAAGAAGATATGAATGGGATTTGACTTGGTGTTATTGGTGCACTGTTAATTGCTATAATTTATAATTCTGTTGTTAATACAGTAAAGAATCAATAATTGATTCCTATGTATTAAAATTTTGATAATCTTATCTAAGACATAATATATTTTTTATATTAAACTAGTTTTAATTTCAAATCCTCAAACCATATTTAAGATCTCCTTTTGAGTCTTAATAATTTCTTCATTTCATTGTAAAACACACATACATATTTGAAATCACATTTTAGTATAATTAATTTCATCTTCACTATTTCATTCGAAAATTTCCTTTACGAAATCTTTATCATTAAAAGCAGATAATAAAACATATTCTATCTCATGTTTATTCAATGCTTTTCATTTTTTCATTACTCTAGAAAACGATTCTAAAAGATCTAATATTAGTCAAATTGTATCTCAAGTTAACCCTCAATAATACGATGGTGTATCACGAAATACTTTATTAAAATCTTCACAATAAAAACTTTTTAAATCTTCAAGTAATTGAATTTTTTCAAAATAAGTTAATTGATTTTTTTGCATGATGTTTAAATAAGAATATAAAAAAATTTTACTTAAGAGATTGCCAATAAGAATCTCTATGAGCCTCTCTTTCTTCTTCTAACAACTTTTTAGTGACCATTAAAACATACTTATCTTTCGGATAAGTTTGAATTTGAGGTTTTCTAAAAATGTTGAATTTTCTAAAGAAGAAATACTCTTCTTTTTTTACATTTACCATTTTTTTCATGATAATTATTTTTAATAATATAAAAATAAAAGAAGGTAACTATAAGCTACCTCCTTTTATAATCACATTATCTATATCTATATATAACAAAAATTTTAAAAAAACGACAACTTTTTTATAATTTTATAATTATATATAAACAAAATTTAAAAAATGTGACAACTTTTATATATATAACAATAATTTAAAATAATCAACTATTAAATTATTAAATACATATAACAATAATTTAAAATAATCGAAAACTTTTTAAATTAAAAATTATATATACAAGAATATTAAAATATACAACTTATTTAATATTAATTTAATACATACATGTATAATTACATATACATATACAAAAATATTAAAATAGTTTACGACTTTTTTAAAAAATGTATCCAAAAAAATTAGTAATATCACTTGTTAACTATATTTTTATGAAATTATTTTTTACTTATTAAAATGGAATTGGATCGGAGTCATCAAGTTCATTAACAAGATTCATTGCAGCATTAATCGCAAATTCAGAAAAACCATTTTTTATTCAAAGCTTTTTATATTCTTCTTTAATTTCAGAAGGTGATGTGTCTAAGTCAACATCGTACTTGTAACATTGTTTATATCAATTTCAAAGATTATAAATTATCCATGATAATTTTCATGGTGAAAAAACTTTCTCTATAAAATTTTTTTTCGTTTCTAGTGGGATACTTTTTTTATCAAAGAAATACCATAGATGATAAAATGCAACTTTGGTATGAATAGTTGTATATCAATTTTTTTCCGCAATTTTATTAAGCTTCTTACGGATATTAAGACTTTCATCATCTCATAAATAGGATAATTTACAGTAATTTAATAAATATTCCATATCAATCGGTGAAAATACTTTTAGTATAAATTCTTTCTTATCATCGCTTGTGCTAAATAAATTTTTAGATAAATATGTAATCATACGTCTAAAATCACCATTTGAATATCAATTACTTAGAACAATACTTTCATAATATTGTAATGTTTTTTCATTTCAAAAATGCAATAAACAATATAAATTTAAAACATCTAAGTCGTCTTTTAGCAAAAACATATGTTTAATATATTTGTAATCATCTTTTGAAAGAGACATTTTTTATATTAAGAAATATATTAAAATCTATTTTTTTGTTTTTGTAAGAATAAAAATAAATAAATATACAACAACTTTTTTAAGTTCTTTTTTTAAATATGTTGTAACTCTTTGATAAACTTGTACTTTTGAGACAGTATATCATTTTCTGAATTTATCATGTAATGATTCTGAGAACTTTTCAGATAATCATTGTAAAATTTCTCTTTTATACACAACATTTTCCCATGATTGATACCTACTAAGTTTAACTTCTGTTCAAATCGGTAAATAATTACTTTTTCATTTAATATATTCTTTCATCTTAAATCATAATTTAATTCATTCAAGACCGGCAACCATAGCCAATCTTCTATCTCAATCAACAATAGGTTTATTGTTTATTTCAATGAGTTTTGATTCGTTAACTCACCATTTAATAGAAAGTTGTTTTAAAGAATCTAAAACATCATTAAAGAATTTTATCTTTTCATTTCAAATAATAATTAGATTATCTTTTGCTCTAGTGAATGAAACATAAAGTAATCTTCTTGCAGCTTCATCTCATTTAATTACATCATTTCAATCATCTTTACTAATATCATTTACGGCATCAAATACGGAAATAACACTATCAAACTCTAATCACTTTGATTTGTGCATAGTTGATACTGTAATTTTAATTCATCATTTATTTTTATTTAAATCATTTTCATCAATGTCGTGAAAGTATTCCCATAAATTATCCCATGTGTAATATCAATATAATTTTTTATATCATTCCAATGCAACAGTTAATTTTTGAATGTTAATGTTATTTTCTGAAGATCAAAATAATCATATAACATATTCATATTTTTCTTTCAAGTCTTCTTCTGTAATTTTATCTTTTTCTCGATTCCTAAATGACTCAATAAATTCATAGAATTCTAATGTATTAGCGATATTATATCATTTATCTTTTAAAAGAATGGATGTGTTTTTGTATCATGATTTTTTAATAATATGAGCTATATTCATGGCTTCATCATTTGAATAACAAAGTACTCAAATATGATATTTTTTTTCTCATTGTAGTTTTTCAAATTGTTCTATTTCTTTCACGTATTCTGGAATATGAGAAATATAATTTAAATCAGAACAATTAATTGCTTTTATAATTTTGTTATTATCAAATAGATTTTCTCATTTTTTTGAAATAAATTTCGTTTTATTTTTTTCTGAAATTCTTCATTTATTTTTTCTTATAAATGTTTGGGTAAAATCAACTATTTTTTGATTTGATCTGTAATTAATTGGTAATATTTTTTGTTCAGCTTTATAATCATCTTTGAACTCTTTTATATATTTTATATTTCCTTTAAAACTTCAATAAATTGCTTGGTCATCATCTCAAGCAGCAATAATTCTTACTTCTTTTTCTTTAATTGTTGATCAATTTTCATCAATAATAGTATATTGAGATGAACAATCTTTAATTGTTTTTATGAAATTGTATTGATCTTCTGTTAGATCTTGGAACTCATCTAATACAATTACAGAAAAAGGCAACTCTTGATGATAATCTAATAAGTATTTAGTAGCATCTTGAATAACTTTATCATTATATCATTGATTATTATTGTCATAAGCCTTTCCTAAAATTTTATAAGCGTAACTATGAAATGTATTTATTTCAAGATTATATCGTCAAGGTATTTTTAATGTCTTAACTCTTTTTCTTAATTCAATCATTGCAGCCCTAGAAAAAGTTAAGAATAAGAACTCTTCATTATTAATATCTTCATTTAGTATTAGTGATGCTACTTTATGGACTAATACAGTTGTTTTTCATGCTCAAGGTCATGCTAAAACTAATAAATTTTTAGGTGCTTTTATAACATCTTTTTGATAATTATCAAGTTTTCAAAATAATTCTTCATATCTTTCCGGTGTAATTGTCCAGTCTAATTGATCTTTTAGCTCTTTATTAGGGTAATACAGTCCAACAAATTCATTGTGATCCATAGTGAAATAATCTTTAATTATCTTTTTTCATAATCATTCAGAAGTAATAAATAATTCTGCACATTTTTGCATGAAATGAATTTGTCTATTTTTTTGTTTGTAATAAGTTTTAAGATCATCAAAATCTTTGTTTCTAAATTCTTCTCAATATCTATCTCATTTTTTTAGAGTTAACTGAGTCCAAAACATAAATAATCATGATTCAACCTTAATAATTCATAAATTGTGAAGAAATCTAAAAGATTCTTCAATAGATTTAGTATTTAAGGGTGTTTTACCAATTCTTTCTGTTATATTTACATGTTCGAGGACCTTAGGAATAGAAATCTCTTTATATATTCATGTATTTCATTGTTGTTCTTTTGATCAAGATTTTTCAATGCAATAATTTAGAATGTTCTTGCTCAACGATAATATGTGACGGACTCTTCTTTTTAATGCTTTAGGAGTGGAGTAGAACATCATTTTATCGTGTCTAAGAATCATGAATTTTCATTTAGTTCAATCATTTTCTCAATCGTCAGTCCCTCAGTTATTTCTTAAATTCTTTAGATAATTTAACACTTCAGTTATTTCTAATTTTAAACTGACTTTTCATAATTTATTGCTAATAAATGTAATCATTTTTGATCTGTCAAAATAGATTTCTCTATTAGTATCAGTATCTTTTAATCATTCTGTTATATAATCGACTACTTCATTTAGTACTTGATCCATTAAATTAAATTGACTTAATGAGTAGTAATTTTTAAATTTTTTTTCTAATTCCTTAGGATTAATAATAATTGATATATCATTATTATAAGCTATTAATTTGTATTTGTATAATGTTTTTACAATTTTCTCAACTTTATTTGTTGATATGCCTGAAACTACATCTGGGATATCTTCAATACTTATTACACGTCATGATTCTATACAATGATAAATTTCTTTTACTCGTTTGATATATTTATCTCAGTATTTTTTAAAATCTGGTATTCACTCTATAATTTCATTAGCTTCTATTGGATTTCATTTTTCTTTTGATGTTGCATATACCCATGTTTTATTAAATCATCTTTTTATAAATCATAGTTTTTCTAAATGATAAATTGCTTGTTTTAAATTTGATTTATATCTTTCTTGACGAATTTTTTCTTTTTTTCTTTCTTTTGAATCAGTAATAATACTCCAATCAACTCGTTTTGTACGATCTCCTGATAACCAAGATTTTATGATTAATTCTTTTTCGGAAATTTGAATTCAATTTGATCATTTTGAATTTTTTAAAACTATTTTTAATGTTTTTAATAATGATGTTAAATGTTCTTTTTTTAATTTACTTTGTTTTTGCATTTCAAGATTTTTGTTAACATCTTCCTCGGTATAATAGATAATACATTGAGCATCTGGAACCTTATTTATATCTCTTCATGCTCTTCATGCCTCTTGAACGTAGTTTTCTATTGAAGCCGGTATGTCAAAATGAATCACATATTTTACATTATCTTTATCTATTCCCATTCAAAAAGCATTTGTTGCCACAATAATCCTTTTAATTCAATCTTTAAAATCATTTTGTATTGCCCTTTTTTCTTCACTAGGCAATTTTCAGTGATAAAATGCAGAGATTTCAGATCATATTGCTGCATTAATTTCTTTTGATAGGTTTTCAGCTCAATCAGTAGTTCTTACAAAAACTATACAAGAACATCAATCTTTTGAACTCGTTATTTCTGATATGTCATCTAAAACATTTTCTTTAATAAAGTTTATTATTTTATCTAATTTTTCTTTTTTGTCATTTAATTTTATTGCTTGATAATGTAAATTTTCTCTATCAACTGTAGATAGAAAAACTTTTAAATTTATTCATAAATTATCTTTAAAATATTTTTTTATTTCATCAGTTACATCCTTTTTAGCTGTAGCCGTAAAACAAGAAATTTTAACGTTTAGTTTATGATTGTCTTTGTCATAAACGCTAGGGTTTAATGAGGCTAATTCTTTAATAAAATCAGCTATAAACATATAATCCGTTCTAAAATCATGTCACCATTTACTAAAACAGTGTGCTTCATCAATAACAATTCTATCGATATATCTTCAAGAAAGAATCTTAGTAATGTTTCTACTTCTTAACATTTCAGGCGAAATATAAAGAATATCAATTCCTCAATATTCAATTCTCTCGATAACATCTCTTCTCTCTAATGGATTTAATAATCAATTAAGAAATCATACATTTTGAATATCTTTATCATTGAGAGTATCAACTTGGTCCTTCATTAGAGACTGGAGAGGAGAAATTACAATTGTTAAGCAACCAATTTTGTCTGAATTAATAAGCGCAGGAAGTTGAAAAGTTAAAGATTTACCTCATCATGTTGCAAGGATTGCTAATATATTTTCTCATTTCAATGTTTGTTCAATAATATCTTTTTGGGAGATTAACGTTGTACGAATTTCATTTCAAATGTTTTCTTCATGAGGATAATCTCTAAATTCTTTATAATGGAAAAAACGCCATAATTCTCATTTTTCTGGATTAAATTTATCTCATCACAAATCGTAATGTTTATGGTTAAGAATTTCCTTAATAATTCTAGAAGTATTTGGAAGATTCATTATTATCCATTTTGGTAATATAGAAAATTCTCTATCCAATTCATCACTTTTTTTATCTCAGTCATCTTTATCTGGTATCTGTTTTATTGCCAATAATCTGAAAACATAAGCGAACTCTAAAGGGTTATTTCTTATATGATTATCTAATTTAAAATCATCTTCTAATAATCATTTAAATATTCAATTAATTTCTTTTAATAGTTCTTCCTCTGTGTATGCAAGCAGATTGCCATTTAAATTACAATAATATTCGAAAAATGTCTTAAATCTATAATCTTTATGTAAAAGAGTATAAAGTATTCTTTGAACATTATCATCAATATTTGAAAATTTTGATATACAATTCTCGAAAACTTCTTTACAAAGTCTTGAATCTTCAATTGGATCGTTGGTTTTATCGATTTTGTAATCTTTAATTAACTTGTGATAGGGCTTTTTTATATAAACTAGCGAAGATAACCACAATGTATCAATATTTTTTTTATCAAATATATCTATGTCAATGGCTTTTTCTTCGTATAGATGTACAAGATCGTGATTTAAAATATTGTGTCAAACAATACAATCATATTCATCTACTGTTTCATTAAAATCTTGAATAAAATCATCATATGTTGATTGTTTTCTTCAATGATATTCTTTTTTAAAAATTTCTACTCAATTTTGATCTATAGCACCAATTGATTTTATATTATTATGTTCTTTATTTGATGTTTCTAGATCAATAAAAAGTAGTTTCATATGTTTCCATTTTGGATAAAAATTCTTTAACAGGAATTATACTCAAGAATTACTTTTTTACAAATAAAGTAATATTATTTTTATTCTTTTAATGGTAATTCTTTATGGTTTCTATAAATTCCTCTCATATTAAATCATAAGTTTCCTTTGCCTTAACAGGGAAAAAATAACTCATTAGTTCTTTTTTTGTCAAAGGTTTTTTTATTGCGATATCAATTACACGCCTCATTCTAATAATTCTTGAATAACTTATACCAGTTTCATTTGATTTTCTAACTACAATCTTAAATAATTCTTTAAACAATAATTTATCGTTTTCTTTTTCAATATATTCTTTAGTCTTCAATCATGGAGTCATAAGATATTTCTCATATTTTCCTTCTGGCAAAAAATCTTCTTCATCAACTACAACAATATCTATATCATTAATAATATAGTTTTTATTATTATCATTCTTTAATATTCATAACCTATTTAATTGATATACTACATCTCTATTCATATTCTTAAAAATTTCATTTAATTCATTTAACGACTTTCATTCGTTATACAATTTAATCAGTTTTTTATTATCTTCTTCGGTCCAATAATATAAAGCATCTGAATCAATTATTTGTTTAACAGGATTTTCAGTAATAAAACTCTTTACTATTAAAGATTTTTCATTTAAATCTATTCAGAGCTTTCTCAAACGAGACCTAATTGATCAATTATTCCTTTCAAATATTTCACACAATTCTTTAATTGATTTTCATTTATTGTATAATTCCAACAATTTTGAATCATCTTCAGTTGTCCATCTTTCATAAGCATTCTTATGTTTTAGTTTTTGTTCATACATATAACAATCGGTATTCTTCATAACAATTCTCTTAAATTCCTTATTTTTTACTTGGTTCTCAGATACTTCTTCTTTAAAAACATCTTCATTTTTTACGGATTGAATAATTCAAATTTTATCTTCTTCAATATCAAAAAAGAAATGAGTATTTAATCAAAATCTATCTTTAAATGTCGTGATTATTGAAGATTTAAATTTATTTAGAATTAGTTTTATTTTATCTTCATATCACAAACAAATAATATTAATAAAATCTCATCATTGATATAACGTTTTAGTATAATCAGTTAATAGAGTAGAGCTAGGTAAACTATTACAAAGTTTGCATCGTTCTCTTAATATTTCAACATTTTTTCTAAATTCTTTAATCCTTTGATCAAAAAATAATTTTTCTTTCGATACAATAGAATTCAAAGATAATCATGATAAAGATTTAACTCTACTTAAAGCTGTATAAGCTTGACCTCATACAAATACCTTTCAAATATCCATTTTACACTTATCAAAAGTTAGTCATTGTGATTTATGAATCGTTATTGCATATGCTAACTTAACAGGAAATTGTGTGTAAGTTCATTTTAAATCTTCCACGAACTCTTCTTTTATTTCATTATAAATAAGTGGGGCATACTTCCGAGTATATTTAACAACCTCAAATTCCTCTCAATCAATCTCAACAACAAGATAAGGACTATCGCTTAAATTAACAACATCGATAATTGTTCAAATACTTCAATTAACCCAACGTTTATCAAAATCATTATTTAACATCATTACTCTTGCTCATTTTTTCAAAACAATTTCATCATTCATTGGTTTTAAAGATTCTGGATAATCTCAGTCTATGTGAGCTGAGAAATGATATTCTTCTCAAGGTAATTCGTTTAACTTTTTTTGATTATAATAATCAACATCAGCATTGTGTGAAAACAAAACTATTGTATCATCTCAAGCTTTATTTAATACACATCAATTTAAAACATTAAGGTCATCATCCAATACATTTCATTCCCTTATATGATCCAATATTATTGAAAGATGCTGATCTTCTCATTGTCTATAATTTCTAATCAATTCAACTACATCATATTTCAATATTTTAAAAACATCAGAATGAAAGAACCATTCACTTTTATAATAATTATTAAACTTTAATCATCGATCATCTTTACGAACCGGAGGCAATTGGAAGATATCTCAAACAAACAACATTTGTTTTCATCAAAATGGACTATCATTCTTCAAAGCTCTTCTCATTAAAGCATCAACAATATCTATGGTATTGGAATTAACCATACTAACTTCATCAATGATAACAAAAGGACATTCTTTTAAACTAATAGAATTGCTACGAGATAATTTAAACCTTTTTACTTTTGAAATATCTTTATAATACACATCAGAATGTCATAATCAGAAAAAAGAATGAATAGTTTGTCATCAAATATTTAATGCAGATATTCAAGTAGATCCAAGAACAATTGGAAATTTATGTCTCACATTATTAGCTCATATTATTCATCTAATCAATGTAGATTTTCAAGTTCAAGCCTTACCCGTAAGAAATATAGACTTCTTTCATTCAGTAAGTATTTTTAAAACTTCTATAGCCTCTCTGTTATCTTTCCAATCAAGATTAGCCATATCCCAATATATTGATCTTGAAGATAATTCAAGAATAGGAGAATGACCTACATTACCATTCTCATCCTGAAATAAGTTATTTTCAGAATGATTAACAACATTCTTTTTAAATTCTCAATTTTCATAGAAATTATATCTTCTACATAGTTCAAGAAAGCAATCTCTAGTTGCTTTAATATCAGCCATTGCATCATGGGCTCAATCAAAATCCCTTCAAAACAGAAATTCATGTAGTTTCGTAAGTTTTGGATATTTTCATCACTTTCAATTTACAAGTTCTGTAGTTGAAGTCATTGTACAGATCCATTTTACATTTTCCCAATCGAAGGGAATTCAAAGTCTTTTTGTCTCAGCTTTAAGAAATTTGCTATCAAAATTAACATTATGACATACGACATAATCAGCTTCAGATACAGCATTTAAGAATTTATAAATATATTTGTTTATGTATCAATAACTTAGAAGATCTTCATTCTTAATACCGTGGACATCGCTTGCTTTTTTAGGAATTGGTATATCAACATTAATATATTGGTTTATCGTATAAATTTCATCAAATGAAAAATCTTTTTCATCCATTTCTCAAAAAATACCTCATAATTGAATAATGCGATCTACATTTTCATTTAATCATGTAGTTTCTGTATCGAAGAAGAAAAGCTTCATTAAAAAATACAATAAAAATCTGAAACTATAATTCAGTGTAGTAAATTTATGTTTAATTTCAAAAGAAAAAAGGAATCTTGATTTATTTTTTAGGTTTTTCTTTGTTCTTCGTTTTAACAGGAGTTGGAAATATTGCTGCTAATAAGTCTTTATAATTTCAAAATTGTAATCAAGGAGCTTCTTTTTTAGTAGTTTTCTTACTATTATCTAGAGTGAAAAGTGTTGGATTATATTTTGTGGTATAAATATTATGAAAATCTTTTAATGAAATTCTTAATCAGTTTACTCATTTATAAGTATCAATTTTATATTTTCATAAAATCTCTTTCACTTTCTTTTGTGAAATTGAATAGATGTTTGAAAGGTCTTGTATTAAGAGATATGGATTTTTCATTTTTTTATTAATAATATAGATATACTATTATATATCATTAGAACAAATTTTTCAAGCAGAAAAATTTAGACATAAATATGTGTTTTTTATAAAAATATATATTGTATTTAATCAAATATTTATAAATATACTTGAATTTAATATAAAATAAATCATTTATATTAATAATATAATAGTTTTATTTTCTAATACAGATTTATGAGGAATAAGAGAACCTGATGATTTTCTTTTAAAGATTTAGTAAATTCACTTAAAAAATCTCCAGAAGAAGAATTGTTTTTTGAAAAATACCGTGATGTTTATTGAATTTACAGAAATCTATTTTATGAAGAATTGAAAGATACAGCAGAGGAAGTTTGATTATCAAACATAGATCGAAAAGAATTAGTCAATCATGGAAATTGGGATGATTATACAGATTTTTTTAATAGGTTACAAAATGAATTTCATATTCGTCGTAAACAAAAATACTATGATTTAAGTGATCTTATGAACCCATATACTTGAGATTTAAAATCTCAAATAACTTGAGAAATAATTAAAAAAGAACGAATTATAGAAAATATAACTATGAAGTATATTGTAGATGACAAAAGATATGAACTTCTTATAGAATTTTGCTGAGATTATCCAAAGTTAAAAGAGTTATATGAAAATGACTGATTATCAGATTTTTTAAAATCAAAATTTACATATGAAGAATTTAAAGAATCGATAAAAATAAATCTTTCTGAAGATGAAATAAAAAAATACTATATAAAAATAGTATGAGAGAAATATACAGGGAATAAACCAGATATTGAAAAATATTTTCAATGTTTTCAATGAAATATATATTTACAAGCACTTGATATTTGGTGTACATCTTATTCATATATACTTGAATGATATTTAGATGATGAAAAAAAATTAACTGAAGAAATACAAAAGTATGAAAAAGAATTTAAAGATTATTTTGAATCATTTCAAGTCCACAATTTATATGATTTACCAATGAGACGTGATTTTGATAATTTTTTCATAAAATTTTATGAAAATTACCAATTTGATTTAGAAAAGAATGGTACACTACGTAAATTCTATTATCAATATACAAGGAGAAAATTTAATTTATTTAATAAATCGGATTTATATGATAGATTTACAATTTCGGAGGCAGTTTCAATAACTGATTGAGAAAGTAATATTGAATGAGAAGTAGAAAAATATTCTGAAAAATATCGAGAAATTCGAAAAAATAATAATAGAGAAGTAATCTTTTGATATAAAATACTTTCTGAATTAATTGAAAAGCTTCCTCATGAAAGTAATGAATATATGATTTTATCAATGTTAAAAATAATCTATTTTGATGTTTGGGAAAGAGATGATTGAGAAAACTATATACAAGAAATTATTCACAGATGTAAAAAGATTTCAAACGATGAATTTCTACGAAAAGAAGCATTAAATGATTATATCGTATCGATACTCTCTATTTCTCCATTAAACGAAGAAGAAAAAGATCAATTCCTAAAAAATTTTTGAGATGATATCACACAATTATTTTGAGATAAATATATTAACTATCTTAAGACAACATTCTTACCTCGCAGATACAAATTAAAAAAGAAAAGTAATATAAGATCTTCATACAATATATGAATAATCTTCGGTGATAAGCATTCTAAAAAAGCTTTTGAATTTTACTGTAAAGATCCTAGAAGTGATAGTTTTTTTGAAAAGCAAGGATTATCAAGAAAACAATTTATAACCCTTGCAGAGGAATTTTCAGAACAACAATCATTAGATATTTCTAACAAAATTAATTCTAATAAAATACACTTTGTACTTATATTTGAAATGGACCATGAAACAAAATTAGCAAAACAAACTTTAAGAGCATATCCAAATCGTATAACAATTTGTAACCACCCAAAACAGCATTTTTCAAAAGATAGATTTGAAGATATGGTTAAAGAATGAGTTTCGAAATATGAGTGAATATTAAAGAATTAATATTTTTATAATAATATAAAATGGAAGAAAAAAATAAAACAATATTATCTATACTCTTATCACTAGATGAATTAAGAGAGTTTATATACCAGTTGTTTAAGAAAACCAGATATTTTTAATGGTATAGATAAATCCACTTATTTATACGATGAAGCATAACAAACTTAAATCTTATAATTTAGATGTAATGTAGTCTATATTAAATTTAATATTTTTCTACGTTACATTAACTATTATCAACAAACACATCACCCCCTTTAATAGGTCTATATCCTAATTCAATCCTATATTCATTCAAAGTAATCCCTCCTGCTAAATAATGTTGTCTGACTTCTTCTTCATCAGAAGGTAATACATTAAGAAATTCAAATACTCCTATATCTTTAAATATTTTATCATTAAGTATTCTTGCTATTTTCTTAGCTAATGGATCTATACATCTAGAAGCAAAAATCTGGTTAAATGCTTTAACATTTCCTACATTAACTCATTCTCCTATCCCTAATACTGCTTTAGGGACTTTATAGATAGCTAATATTTTATCTCTATCCCATGATTGTTGTGAGATAAATTCCATCTCTTTAGGAGAAGATTGTATACTACTAGGTTTTATTCCAAATGGTAATACTGCTAATTTCCCTACATTAGAAGATCCAGTATGGTTTCTTTCTCGTGCTTGTTTTATTCATTGGACTTGTTCTGATGATAATGATTGGTCTGTAGTTAATATCATACCAGGTGGAACGTCATGAGTTAATAATGAATAATTCCGATTCTCTATTTCTCATTCTCATTTAATGGTCATAGCTAATGCTTGCAGGGGAGAATATCATCTAGTAATATATGGATATCTTTGATAAGGATTAAATTCTGCAAAGACTAATACTTCATTAGCTTCTAATGAAATAGAATATCCAGATCATGAATAATTCCATGAAATCAGATTTCAGTATTCATCAATAACTGGTGAAATACACCAAGGAAGAAGAATAGATAATCCAATGAGTTTTCAATTTAAACTAACTTTCCATACATAAGCAGTTCAACAAAGTTTCATAAATGTTGCAATACTTCAAAGAAGATCTGGAGTAACATAAGATAAATATTCATGTTTAATATCATTATCATTCTTATCTGCTAATCTATATTGAAGAGAAGAAATACTATCAGAAATAGCAGTAATTGCTGCATATTGCCGTCCGATAAAATAGTTTACATATTCATCATCTCTAAGTCTGTTTTCTCTATAGGTATTAAAAAACGAGAATACATTTTGAAATGATTGATTAGATTTTTTGAATATGTGTTTTAATCGGTTCATTAGATATTGACATTATTATAATAAATATATATAGTATTGTATATGAACAAATAGTTAAAAGAAAGGATAAAGTATGAAAAAGATTAAATTTACAATTTGGGTTGAAGCTACACCCGTGATTCTTGGTAAAGACTTCAAAGCCGATTCTGAACCTATCTACAAGACCGTAGTTATCAAGGTAGTACCTGAAATTGATTCAATGAAAGGTAGAAAGAAGCCTTTCTTCGAAACAACTTATTGGGGATCACTGTCGATAGACTACAAGTCTTATGAAGTCGTAGATTCTGAATCAAGTGATGACTGGAAGGACTTCATTCTCTTAGAAGAATTCGAATCATTTGATTCGAATGATTACTGGAGATTATCGGCGATAAACAGGCAGGAATCCGTGAGTATCTTCTGTGATATCCCAGAGTTTATTGATGAAGATTAGAGGTGTGCAGGTATAACCTGCCGCCTTTTCTCTTTATTTTAAATTAAAGAATGTATGAACTGCTAACACTACAATTCAATGTAATGCTGGTCAATTGTCAGTTTCTACTGCTTGGATATTTCATCAAACTGCTTCAATATCATTAGCTAATCAGTCTAAATCAGAGTTATCAAAACAATCTATTACTGAATCTAATACGTTACAAAGATTTTTTTCTGATTGGATATTTCATAATGTAGTTGTTTCTTGAAAGATATTAATTGTGAAATAATAGGTCCTTTCATGATGATTAGAATCTGATATGCTGCTTTCTATTCTATCAAAGATAAAGTAGATAGAAGGAAATCAATTAAATTTAGTTGGTATTCAATCACTTATTTCTGCTATTCATTCTAAAGTATTTAACTTATTATATATCTTAGTTCTCAAGCTATTAATCATTAGTATATTCTTTTATTATCTCATAAAATCTATTAACTATTTTGTTTTCATTATTTTCTAATGCTTTCCTAAAGAATGGGTTTCATTTAAATCCTGGATTTTTAACTGATTTTGTGAATCTCTCTTTTCAATTATTACTCCAGTGTAATGCTTTTTTAAATCTTGGTAGAATAATATGTGGTTTTGTTCATTCATGAACAAAAATAGAGTAGGAGAGAGGAGTATAGATTTCAGCATGATCTGTGAAGACTTTATATGAGATAGATTTTCTGAGTTTTCCTGTCTTTATAGGTGCTTCTTTTTTACTTTCTCATTCTAAGAGAATGGCTGATTCTTTTAGTCGTTTTTCTCTAGCAGTAATCAAATCTTTTTCTCCTAATTTCTTCAGTTTTTTAGTAACTTCTTTATCTCATCTAATTTCTATATTTAAACTCATTTCTCTAATATTATAGTTGTTAAAGATAGATGTCATCAATGCCTATAAGCTACTCATTTTACAGTGAATTCTACTCAATCAATAACTACAGAATCTGATTCTCTAATATCAACTAATGAGGTAATAGATAGCTTATATAATTTACCAAATTTTCAATCACTCATAAGATTAGATTCTTCATTAATAGCAGTTAAATATCATCTACAAGAAAACACAGTAAGCTTTTCCTTAGCTACATTATTCTCATATACTAATCTTTTAATTTCTGCTAAACAATTATTGAACATTCTCTTGACTTTTTCATTAAAGATGATTATATCTATATTACTCAATTCTGAGTAATTAAATGTAATTTCATGATTTTTTATTTTAAAGAATTAGGACTTCTGCCGTTGAGATAACGCTGGAAGTACAATGCTCCTATCGTTGAGATAACGATGTGGAGTTTTTTTTATGCTTGAATTTGAAGTTGAAATAAACATAACATCATTACTCGTTTTCGAGTACAAACGGTTTTTAGTTAAACATTAAGAAAATTTACTATCACAAACTCCTGTCGTTGAGATAACGCTGGGAGTTTTTTTAAACTATAGATATTATTCTATATCTATCTAATAGAATTTTAGCTTCTGAACTTAAATCTGAACTCTTATAAGTTACTGAATAATCGCTTAATTTTTCGCTTTCTATTCAGATCTTTTCATAGTATTTATCTTTTACTAATTGGATAATTACCATAAAAATATCATAGGGAATAGAAGGTAAAGTATTCAAAGAATAGTTTTGGAAGGTATATCAATTAATATAAGCAATAGCAGAATTAATAAAGATAAGAATTTTACTTTCTTCATTTTCATCAAGCAATGATTTTAAAGTAGTTATTAATTCTTCCCTTGTCATTTTGTTTTAACCTCTTTAGAACTTAAAGCTTTATTACTGATTTCTGTTTGTTCTTTGATTTCTGCTTTTTCTTTTATTGGTTTTAAGTAGTTTTCTCCATAGGCTTTAGCTAACTTTTCATCCATTTCGATAATCTCACCGATATGGTGTCAGGCTATTTTTCATCTAAGAATTTCGTATTTCATGTATTTAATCTTTACTATGTAAAAGAGATTTGTAGTATGTATTTATATATTTACTATATAAGTAAGATAATGGATGGATTTAATACAAGACTTGATATGACTCAAATTTTAGAGA